>Ga0210404_10000088_pt1 | contig 67406 bp, 69 predicted proteins | sample IncBWH28MmetaG_FD_155455 | JGI IMG/M metagenome (GOLD analysis project Ga0210404, IMG submission 155455) | Forest soil microbial communities from Barre Woods Harvard Forest LTER site, Petersham, Massachusetts, United States - Inc-BW-H-28-M | ecosystem: Environmental > Terrestrial > Soil >... | reverse complement strand
GATCGCGGGCTTGGGATGGTCTTATTCGTAGCCAGACGCTCTATCCAACTGAGCTAAGGGCGCGAAAATACTAAGGTTTCTGCACTGCGGATTCTGCAAGCCTTCCAACCGCTTGACTCAAACCAATGCGGCTGGAGTCAATTCGGTCGCAATACATCGTAAGTGAATGCCGAGCGTGGCGTCAAACGGATCGCGGCATGTAGCGGGCTTCGAGCATCACAATTTGTCGATATCTCGTCATCGTTGACGATAATTGAGTCGCAAGTATTGCACGGGCGCTGTAACAGTATTTTCATCTTGCAGGAGCAGGCTCATGCGATTCCGAGAGGTGTAGCATCTTAGGAGATCAATTAGGAGAGCATGTGATGACTGACGTGGCCTCCGCCGATTCCGTGACAACTAAAGCTTCCAACCAGACGCTTACACCCGACGAACTGCGAAAGATCAATGCCTACTGGCGTGCCGCAAACTATCTTTCGGTGGGCCAGATTTATCTTTATGCTAATCCGCTTTTGCGCGAGCCGTTGAAAATTACACACGTGAAGCCCCGATTGCTCGGACATTGGGGCACCACCCCAGGACTCAACTTCGTTTACGTCCATTTAAATCGGCTCATCCAAAAATACGATCTGAATGTGATTAACATCACGGGGCCAGGTCACGGGGGGCCTGGAATTGTGGCCAACACCTATCTGGAGGGAACTTACAGCGAGCTTTACTCTGACATCCAACAGAACGAGAAAGGCATGCGGAAGTTGTTCAAGCAGTTCTCCTTTCCCGGAGGAATTCCTAGCCATGCTGCTCCGGAAACTCCCGGTTCAATCAACGAGGGCGGAGAACTCGGTTACTCCCTCGCTCATGCGTACGGAGCCGTGTTTGACAATGCGGACCTGCTGGCCTGCTGCGTAGTCGGCGATGGTGAAGCAGAGACCGGTGCGTTGGCTACGAGCTGGCATTCCAACAAATTTCTCAACCCCGCGCGGGATGGCGCAGTGCTTCCGATTCTGCATTTGAACGGGTACAAGATCGCGAACCCCACCGTGCTCGGGCGTCTAGGTGATGAAGAACTCACGCAACTTTTTAATGGATACGGATACAAATCCTACTTCGTCGAAGGAGATGAGCCCGAGCCTATGCACCAACTCATGGCATCCACCCTGGAAACCATAATCGCGGAGATCAGGGGGATTCAGGACGATGCTCGCTCCAATGAATCCAGGAATCGTCCCATCTGGCCGATGATCATTCTGCGCACCCCGAAGGGCTGGACGGGCCCAAAATTCGTGGATGGCAAGCCGGTTGAGGGTACGTGGCGCGCTCACCAAGTACCAGTCGCAGACTTGGACACCAAGCCGGAGCACCTCAAGATCCTGGAAGATTGGATGAAAAGTTATCGGCCTCAGGAGCTTTTCGACGAAAGCGGCAAGTTTCATCGAGAGCTAGCTGATCTCGCACCAAAAGGCGACCGTCGGATGGGCGCCAATCCGCATGCAAACGGCGGCTTGTTACTCAAAAATCTGCTCATGCCGGATTTTTGTGACTACGCCGTGAAGGTGCCCAAGCCGGGCACTCAGACCGGAGAAGCCACGAGGGTCCTCGGCACTTTCTTGCGCGACGTCATGAAGTTGAATATGGATTCCAAGAACTTTCGGGTATTCGGTCCGGATGAAACTGCTTCGAATCGCCTGGATGCTTTGTACGAGGTCACAGACAAAATCTTCATGGAGCCTCTCCTGCCTACCGACGAGCATGAATCCGCTACCGGACGAGTCATGGAGATACTGAGCGAGCACATGTGTCAAGGCTGGCTCGAGGGCTACTTGCTTACGGGTCGTCACGGCTTTTTTTCGTGTTACGAAGCGTTCATCCATATTGTTGACTCCATGTTCAACCAGCACGCGAAGTGGCTGGAGGCGACTCGTGATATCTCGTGGCGTCGACCGATTGCGTCTCTGAACTATCTTTTGACATCGCACGTCTGGCGCCAGGACCACAACGGCTTCAGTCACCAGGATCCCGGCTTCATCGATTTCGTTATGAATAAGAAAGCGGATATTGTGCGGGTTTATCTTCCGCCCGACGCCAATACCCTGCTTTCTGTCGCCGACCACTGCCTGCGCAGCCGCGACTACATCAATGTGATTGTCGCTGGGAAGCAGCCAGCTCTCCAATGGCTCGACATGGATGCCGCAATTGAGCACTGCGCAAACGGAGTCGGAATCTGGTCGTGGGCGAGCACTGATCAGAACTGCGAGCCCGACGTGGTGATGGCCTGCGCCGGCGACGTCCCCACTCTCGAAACTCTGGCTGCCGTCGACCTGCTCCGGCAGAATTTCGTCGATATAAAAATCCGGGTCGTGAACGTGGTAGATCTGATGACGCTGCATCCCCCCTCGGAACATCCCCATGGAATCTCTGACCGCGATTTTGATTCAATGTTCACCACCGACAAGCCTGTAATCTTCGCCTACCATGGTTATCCCTGGCTGATTCATCGGCTCACCTATAGACGCCAGAATCATGACAGCTTCCACGTCCGGGGTTACAAAGAAGAGGGCACGACGACAACGCCTTTCGACATGACGGTCCTGAACGACCTTGACCGTTTTCATCTCGCGGGCGATGTCGTGGACCGTGTGCCTCGGCTTCAGCGCATGGGGGCGCATTTCAAGCAGTCTCTACGCAACAGACTCGTGGAGCACAACCAATATATCCGGCAGCATGGGGATGACATGCCAGAAGTGCGCGACTGGACTTGGCCTTATTGACGCATGAAGATTCTCGTGCTGAATTCGGGATCCAGTAGCCAGAAAAGCTGCCTATACGAGATCGGCGACGTTTTGCCGGATGATCCGCCGGGTTGCCTTTGGCAGGCGAAGATCGAATGGGAGAGCGAGTCCGCACAAGCGGAGATCAAGAATCAGCGCGGATTCGCCAGAAAAGACCGCATTCAGGTTTCCTCTCGTGCCCAAGCCATCGAGCATTTGCTGGATACTTTGTGGAAGGGTGAAGCGAGCGCCGTACGATCGCCCTCGGAGATTGACGTCGTCGGACACCGGGTGGTGCACGGTGGTCCAGAATTTGAGGACCCGGTTGTCATCACGGCGGAAGTAAAATCGGCGATCGCGAGTGTTTCTGCCTTTGCTCCTCTGCATAATCGTGCAGAACTGGAGGGCATGGAGACAATCGAGAAACTGCTCGGAGGTGTGTGTCAAATCGCAGTTTTCGACACTGGTTTTCACAAGACCATGCCGTTGCCTGCGGCGGTGTACCCGGGACCCTACGAATGGTTTGAAGCGGGAATCCGACGCTACGGTTTTCATGGCATCAATCACAAGTATTGTGCTCGGCGTGCAGCGCATCTGTTGGGCAGACACTTGAATTCGTTGAGGCTTGTGACTTGTCATCTGGGAAACGGTTGTTCTCTGGCGGCCATCCGCAACGGAAAGAGTGTAGACACCACGATGGGATTTACGCCGCTAGAAGGTTTGATGATGGGCACTCGTTCCGGCTCGGTCGATCCCGGGATTCTCACCTACCTGGTGCGCCAAAGTCAGCAGACCGGGGAAGAGCTCGACGAACTGCTCAATGAACACTCGGGTTTGTTGGGGATCTCGGGGTTGTCAGGAGACATGCGTGAAATCTTGGCCGCCGTAAGAAATGGGCACGAACGGGCAAAGCTTGCCTTCGACATCTACGTCCACCGTTTGCGCTCAGGTATCGGCGCCATGATCGCGGTGCTGGGTGGAATTGACGCCTTGGTTTTTACTGCGGGAGTTGGAGAGAATTCGCCAGACGTGCGGGCCGCCGCTTGCGAGAATCTGCAGTATGTCGGCCTGAAACTTGATCCGAAGAAGAATGCAGAGTCGCCCCCGGACCAGGAGATCTCCGCTACAGATTCGCTGATTCGCGTGGTCATCATTCGGGCTGAAGAAGACTGGGAGATTGCCCAGAATTGCTGGGAACTAGTAAGCAAGAACCAGGCTTTGCGGCGGGAGCAGCATACCTAGCCCGCCGCTGACTTGAAGAATGCTCGGCCGGCTCCTCTGCTTTTTCCCTGATTAACTTACGTCAAAGGATGGGGCGCTACCGAATCGTGTCCTCGCACGTCTGCTCAAAGGAAACAGTTTGCTATATTGATGCGCCCGAGGAGAGAGAGCTTGATGATTCGAGTGGTTAAGAAGATTTCTGCAATGATTTTCTGTTGCGCGCTTCTCGCGGCCCCCGCATTCGCGCAAGAAACGAGCCCAGGTTCGATCCCGAGCCCACCAGCATTCACCGTTCCGGCCGGAGCCGCGGCGCAACCACTAAACGTCAAGGCTGCAGTGGACGCTTATCTGGCCACGGTGCCGGCGGATAAACGCGCCCATTCGGACGCCTACTTTGAGGGCGGGTACTGGCTCCTCCTGTGGGATTTCGTGGTGGCGGCGCTGGTGATGTGGTTGATGCTGCATTTTCGATGGTCGGCGCGGATGCGCGACCTCGCCGAGCGCATTACTCGCTTCCGTCCTCTGCAAACCGTCATCTACGGCGTGCAGTTCATCCTTGCTCTTACGGTGACTACGTTTCCCTGGACAATGTACGAAAGCTATTTCCGCGAGCATAAATATGGGCTGTTGAATCAGACCTTCGGGCCGTGGCTTCAGGACCAGGTAATCACGTTAGCGGTAAACGCCGTGCTGGGAGCTCTCTTCCTCCTGCTCCTTTTTGGCGTGATACACCGCACCGGAAAAAACTGGTGGGTTTGGGGATCAGTGATTTCCGTGATTTTTCTGGCCTTCGTTTTCCTGATCTCACCGGTTTTCATTTTCCCGTTGTTCAACAAATACACCAAACTCGGAGATCCACGGATCAAGGATCCGATTCTCAGCATGGCGCGGGCCAACGGCATTCCGGCCACCGACGTTTACGAATTTGATGCTTCGCGGCAGTCGGACCGGGTAAGCGCCAACGTGAGCGGCTTTGCGGGAACTACTCGTATCTCGCTCAACGACAACTTACTGAAGCGGTGCACGCTGCCAGAAATCGAGACCACCATGGGACACGAGATGGGTCACTATGTCCTGAACCATCAGTACAAGGGGCTGGTCTTCCTTGCCGTGGTGTTAGTGATTGGTTTCGCGTTCTTGAACTGGGCGATGAACTTCGGTCTGGCTCGTTGGGGGCAGGATTGGGGAGTGCGTGGGATCACCGATGTCGCGGTTATCCCACTAGGGGTGGTGATCCTATCGTTCTACCTCCTTGTCATGACTCCCGTGACCAACACAATCACTCGCACCATGGAGTACGAAGCTGACATGTACGGCCTGAATGCAGCGCAGCAACCGGACGGCGAGGCGCAAATCGATTTAAAACTGGGCGAATACCGCAAGCTGGATCCGGGGCCGGTGGAGGAGTTCATCTTCTTCGACCATCCCAGCGGACGCACGCGAATTACGGCCGCCATGCGCTGGAAGGCGGAGCATCTGCAGCCGGCGCAGGGCGGATCAGTCAAGTAGTTGCAACGAAGAAAACGCTCGGGCGGAAGAAGTGAACTGCTTCAAGGAGGCACTCTCGCGTTGTTTTCAACAGCTGGTTCGGTATGGTTCGTGCCTCGCAAATGCCAAAGTAAATCTTTCCCAAAGTGGGGCAATTCCTACTCGCGAACAATTTGCTCGGCGCTTTTATTTTCAACGGTTTAGCATTGGCCCCGGGGGTGCTATGTGAGGAGCAGACGAAGTGGCGCGCAACGGGGCGCTCCAGAGAATAAACTTCGGCCAGAGGTTTTCTTGGGCGCCCCTTGCATTTTGACGCCTTTCATTTGTAAGACGTTCATTGCTGATTCTCCTGCCCTCTCCTTAATCCTCTGATGTAGGCCTCCCGAACACATCTTTACGAAGAAGATCAAGCCAAGGCAAGCCGCTCCCGCAAATCAACCCCCGCGTTTCGCAGTAGGGCTGCAATCACTGGTTCCTTGAAACGCGAAGCGTCGAACTCCAGGCGGACGATTTGTGCTTTGGGATCGAATGTTATGCGTCGGACCCCGTAAACTTCGCGTACCTCGTCGAGGGCACGCATCGTTGCTTCGCGGAGGGGAGCGCCGTAGCGGTATGCGACTTCCAAAAAAGTCATCGAAGGCAGCCTCTCTCACTCGGAAAACTCAGATTGCTCCAATTCGCAGCGGAGTGAATCCAATATAGAGCAGCACCTCCTCGGAGTACAAACGCAGATGCGGCCAGCATGCCAGCAGGAAGCGTAAGCTCTCAAAGAAGACAGAGAATGCCGATGTCCAGCAATCGCGCGAGTTTGATCGAAATGCGCCCCAAGGACCCGGTTTGTGGGATGGCCGTCGATCCCTCAACGGCCAAGTACAAATTTGAACAGTCGGGAACCAACTACTACTTCTGCTGCGAGCGTTGTCGGGAAAAATTCAAATCTGAACCGGACAAATTTCTGAGTCGATCATCGCCAATAAATTCGCCTGGAATCGTCACATTGGGCGTCGCCGGAAGACAATCAATCACTTCCGGACCTGAGGACGAGACCAAGCGAAACGCTACTGAGAACTACGTCTGCCCCATGTGCCCCGAGGTTCGGGAGACAAGGCCCGGATCATGCCCAAGTTGCGGAATGGCTCTCGAACCCGAGATGCCGGTGGTAACGACCCGGGTTGAATATACCTGCCCCATGCATCCCGAGATCGTCCGGCCACAACCGGGAAGCTGTCCGATCTGTGGAATGGCGCTAGAGCCTCGGACGGTAACTGCGCGAGAAGAGGAAAACCCTGAGCTGCGGGATATGACCCGCCGTTTCTGGGTAGGTGTGCTGCTGACGGTGCCTTTGCTGGGAATCGCTATGGCAGACATGCTGCCCAGTATGCCCGTGCAACGCGCGCTTCCTAATGGGTGGCTACCATGGATCGAACTGGCGCTGGCCACCCCAGCGGTGCTGTGGGCCGGTTGGCCTTTCTTTCAACGGTTTTGGACATCCTTGATAAACCGCAGCCCGAACATGTTCACTCTGATTGGAATGGGTACTGGAGTGGCGTACCTGTATAGCCTGGTAGCCACTTTGTTTCCGCGCATCTTCCCACCGTCGTTGCGGGGAATGGATGGTTACCCGGATGTCTACTTCGAGGCGGCCGCTGCCATCACCACGCTGGTTTTGCTCGGGCAGGTGCTGGAGTTGCGGGCTCGCGGCCGAACCGGCGCCGCCATCCGCGCCTTGCTCGACTTAAGTCCAAAGACGGCCCGCATTTTGCGCGACAACAAAGAAGAAGATGTTCCTCTGGAGGGCGTGCAGCCCGGGGACCGTTTGCGCGTGCGACCCGGCGAGAAGATTCCAGTCGATGGCGTGGTGCTCGAAGGGACGAGTTCGGTTGACGAGGCGATGATCACCGGCGAATCGATGCCGGTTACAAAAACTCCGGGCAGCCGGGTAATCGGGGCTACGGTGAACCAGACCGGATCGTTCGTAATGCGTGCTGAACGCGTGGGCAGCGAGACTTTGCTGGCTCAGATCGTTCAATTGGTCAGCCAAGCGCAACGCAGTCGCGCTCCTATTCAGCGGCTGGCGGATCGAGTGTCAGGATGGTTCGTTCCCGCGGTCATCGCTGTTGCGGTTGTTACGTTTATTGTCTGGAACTTCTTCGGACCGGAGCCGCGCCTCGCACATGCGCTAGTGAATGCCGTAGCGGTGCTGATCATCGCCTGTCCGTGTGCTTTGGGATTGGCTACCCCCATCGCCGTTATGGTGGGCACCGGGCGAGGTGCTCACGCCGGTGTCCTGATCAAGAACGCTGAAGCCCTTGAAATCTTGGAAAAACTAGACACGCTGGTTATCGACAAGACCGGCACGCTGACTGAGGGAAAACCGCGAGTTGTCGGGGTATTTACGGAGAAGGGAATTGAGCAGTCCGAATTATTACGCATGGCTGCCAGTTTGGAGCAATCGAGCGAGCACCCGCTTGGCACTGCGGTGGTTACGGCAGCCCGCGAGCGCGGAGTTGATTTGTCGCCAGCGCAAGACTTCGAATCCTTGACCGGTAAAGGCATAGTCGGCAAAGTGAACGGGCATGCTGTGGCCGTTGGCAATGAAGGATTGCTCCGCGAACGCGGAATCCGTGTCGACAATTCGCCGGAAGCAGCGGCGGTCGCGGGCGTCGGTGGGAGCACAATAGTTTTCGTTGCTGTCGACGGACGGCTGGCGGGATCGATCGCCATTGCCGATCCCATCAAGAGTTCCACGCCTGACGCAATCCGCGAGTTGAAAGCGCAGGGCATTCGCCTGGTGATGCTCACCGGTGACTACCGGGCCACGGCGGAAGATATAGCGCGCAGGCTGGGCATCGACACGTTCGAGGCGGAGGTCTTGCCGGAAAGAAAGTCCGAAGTCGTACGTAGCTTGCAGAAGGAAGGGCGCGTGGTAGCAATGGCGGGCGATGGCATTAACGACGCTCCCGCGCTGGCCCAGGCCGATGTGGGCATTGCCATGGGCACGGGAACCGACGTCGCCATCGAAAGCGGGAGTGTCACCCTGGTAAAAGGCGACCTGGCCGGCATCGTCCGTGCCCATAAGCTGAGCCAGGCGACCATGTGGAACATCCGCCAGAACCTGTTCTTTGCATTTATTTACAATCTGCTGGGTGTGCCGATCGCGGCGGGAGTTCTGTATCCTTTCTTTGGCATCCTGCTAAGCCCGATCCTGGCAGCTGCTGCCATGAGCTTCAGTTCAGTGTCGGTGATTTCGAATTCCCTGCGTCTGCGGAATGTGAAACTGTAGAGACACAACTAAAGCTTACCTCTGAGCGAACCCACATCTATGGCTGAATGACCCGACAGTGCTCCCTGATCTTGAGGCAGGTCAGAACTCAAGGCGCGCCTGAAACGCGATCATGCGCGGACTGCTATCGCCACCCAAACCGACGCCCAGCAAGCCAGTCGGTGGAGAGGTTGTGTACGTAAGGGCTCCAAAGCCAGTCTGCGTGGAGTGCTTTCCAGGAATCCCGGCCAGCACCATGCTGGGAAGCCCAAAGTTCGGATGATTGAAGACATTGAAAAGCTGGGCGTCTACCCTGAGCTTTACACGCTCGGTCAACGGGAACCACTTCGTAAGATAGAAGTCACTCCAGAAGAAATCGGGACCGCGCAGGGCATTGCGCCCAAGGTTTCCGAATTGGCAATGCTGTGGGTTGTCGCCGCCATTGCACCGGCCAGTACTCGGATCAACGACCGATACAAAGGCATCCGGATTGAGCCATTGGATTGTCCCCGGTTGCGTTACGCCAGGGATGACATGATGCGCATACAGCGGAACGCCGGGAAGGGCACTGGCGAACTGCGGTCCACTCCCCTGCACAATGCCGTTTCCGTTCGCTGAATAGGGCGTGCTCAGCACGGAGAACGGAACTCCACTATGCCAAAACATGGTTCCGGAAATCTGCCAACCGTTGAGTGCCCACGCCAGTTGCTGATTCCGAATTTTGATCGGCAATTGATACAAATACTGCCCATTGAGATTGTGCCGGATGTCGTAGTCGCATGGGCCGTAATCGCGGGCGAGTTCTCCCGGCAGAGGGGAAAGGATCCCTCCCGCGGAAAACTGAAGGAATCCCCCGTTCGAAACTGTATCCATGCAGCGGCTCCAGGCGTAGTTGATCTGTCCTTGCAGACCATGTCCGAGCCGCTTTGTCGCCTTCAGTTGAAGTCCGTTGTAGTGACTGTTCTCGCCAGTGGAAAACTGCGTCACCGCGCCGAATCGTTGGTCGGAAGGTTGCTCATAGGGAAATGGCGTAAAACAGCCTTGACAAACAGTTTGGTAGCCGTTCACTTGAGTGAGGTAAGGTTGATTCACTGCGCGAGTGCCGACGTATTGCACTTGCGCGCTGGCACTCGTCCCGAGTTGATGTTCAATGCCCAGGCTCCACTCCATGAAGTAAGGCGCATGTAATTTGCCATCCGGTGCTGCGGTTATCGCGACTGGTGGAAGGCAAGTCGCGGGATTCGCCTGCAGAGACGCACACGAAAGCTGGCCCTGAGGGAAGCCCAAACTAAATCTCTGATTTGCCGCCACGGTTGCGTCGACTGCGCTGTCAAGTACTCCTGGCGCAATGGCTGTGCCGCCGACGGTGCCGAGCAAACCTCCTTGAAAGGTCTTAACATATGGTGGATTGGTGCCGATCAGGTCGGCAATACTGCCCGGCAAGATATCGCTGAAAATACCGAAGCCAGTTCGCAGCACGGATTTCGGTTCAAACTGCCACGCGATGGCCGTCCTCGGTTGCAGGATGGCGATGGGCGAGGATGCGAAGAGATTGCCTAGATGAGTTTGAATGGCAGCGTTCAGTGGCTGATTGACATCGTGCGAGATGGAACTGAAAGAGCCGCGAAGACGGGCGATTTGATCATGAGGATTTAAGGGATTGGAGTTGAAGGTGTCGCGCAGACCGAATGTCCAGGTGAGGGTCCGTGACACTTTCCAGGTGTCCTGAGTATAGAGATCGAGATTGAGGAAGCGAAATGGTTCGTTTGCTGTCAGTGGAAATGTCCTGGTTGCGGTGGAAGCCACTCCGTAAATGAACTGCGGCAGAGACGTGTATGCCACGGTAGGAACAGTTCCTTGTCCGAAGTCGTAGTCGTTCAGGCGAAAGATTCGAGTGTTCGTGCCAAACCGTAATTCGTGGCCAGCATGGCTCCAAGCGAGGTTGTCATTAATGAAGAAGCGAGAAACTCGCCTGCCTTGTACCCAGGTATTGTCGAGCCCGCCAACCGTAGTGAATGGTGCATTCGCACCGCTGCCCTGCAACACGATCGGAAATGCCGAGAGCGTCTTCGGAAAATCGCGTGGTCCAAATAAGCTCTCATACCAGGAGAAGGCGGGATTGAAATAGTTCACCAGATTTTGTGAAACGACGTGGGTGTAGCCGGCTGCAAACGAGTAAAGAGGTTGAGGCGACACCGCATCAAACAAAGAGTTGATTGGGTCAGTGTAAGCAGCTTGCACACCAGTGTCAGCCTGGAAACGAAACCAAGTGGTATCTTTCTGGTTGATGTTGTAATCGAGCCGCAGAGTTTGTACTTGCTCGTGGTCATCGCTGGAGTGCGACACGCTTTGGCGGTTCGCGCAACCGTTCCCATTCGATGGATTGCCGGAGGCCGAACCGCTGTCGGAATTGAAAGGACAACCGAGTACAGCGAGTGGGGTACCGTTGCTATTGCGGTACAAGGAAAACATCCTTTGGTAGAACGGTACAAGTTGCGGTGCTGCCGGATAGCTTGATCCAGATACGGAGTCCGTTCCGCCTAAAGGAAGTTGTTGCAGCACGTATTGTTGGAACGCCGCACTCGGAACTGTCGTGGGTGTGACGATAGGGAGTGCGATCCGAACCCACTCGCTGTCGAAGAAAAAGAAGAGCTTGTTATGCACAATCGGCCCACCCAAACTTCCTCCAAAGTGGTTTACGGTCGATCCGGGCTTGTGGTTTCCCGCCGTCGCATTGGTAAAGTAGTCCGCCGCATTGAGTAGCGAACCATTCCACAGTTCATAGAGATTCCCGTGAAATTGATTCGAGCCAGACTTGGTGACGTAGTTGACCTGGGATGCTCCGTACCGTCCTTGGTCCACGGAATAGGAAAGAGTGTTGACGGTGACTTCCGCGATCGAATTCAATCCCAGCACGAGGTTGGTTGAGAGGCCACTGTTGAGATTGGTCAGCGGGTCGTTCGTTTCCAGCCCGTCAACGATATAGCCGTTTGAGAGGGCGGGTAGGCCGTTGAATTCCACATTGCCATACCCGTTTGTGCCGCCAACGAAATCGTTGCCGCTACCCGCCGTGTTGATGAGGGCGCCTGGAGCAAACTGTAAAGGATAGGTGAGATCACCACCTGGATTTGGCAGGTCTTCAAGCGCAGGCGCATCCAAAGTAGTGGACGTATTGGCGTCTGCCGGATTGAGGAGTGGGGTCTCGCTGCTTACTTCGACGGTCTCATTTAATCGCGCTACTTTAAGTGTGAAATCCACGGTCTGCTTCTGGCCCAGGCCCGAAACGACATTGTCATTTTGCTTTGGCTCGAAGCCCTGTGCTTCCACCTTGACTGAGTAAGTGCCCGGCTTTAACTGCGGAAAGTTGAACCGGCCGCCTTCATCAGTATTGGCGGTACGCCTCAGTCCAGTCTCAGGATTGGCGATAGTAACCGTGGCTCCTGGCACGACCGCATTCGACGTATCCCGAACTTGGCCAAGGATGGCACTTGTGGTTTCCCCTTGCGCCAGAGCCTCCGTCAAAAGAAGACACGCGACACTCAACAAAAGAAGAGCAAAGGCAACTAGCCGCGACATGTCTTCCCACCGCCCCAAGGCACGCTCCCCACCGGTTAATATTAATCAGAGATGATGCCCACTAGTTAACCATAGTTAACCAAAGCAGACAAGCGAAAAAGTGGAGGAAAGCGAGAGGGCACAGGGTAGAGTCTTGCGTAGGAGACCAGCAAGTCGCAGTCTGCTAGGAACTTGTGAGCGTGAGGGGGCATCGTGGCGGAAATAGATAATCGGCACTTTGAAGGGCAAGTCGAGTCTTTGAGTTATTTGTTGCTGTCCATTGCCGTGAATAGGCTGTTCAGCGATTCTGCCAGAGTTGGGTGAGCGAAGCGATCGCCTCCATGTTGCCGACGCTCTGGGATCTGATATGTGCGATCAGAATTCGTACCGCAACGCGAATTGCATAACGCGCGGCTGGGTAAGCAGACTGGTGTAAGCTCCAAAACTGTTCGGCGACTGCGTAAGCGAAGTCAGCAGAGACGATCCCACACCCTGGGCGTTGAAGCGCGTGAGGTTCGGCACGTTAAACACCTCCCACCGGAATTGCAGACTGTGACTTTCCCGGTAGGGCATGATCCAACGCTTGCCTAAGCTCATGTCCCAACCCGCGAAGCCGTCTCCACGCAGAACGTTGCGCGAGCCGACTCCCCCTGGAAGAGGCAGGGTGAAGTCGCCCTGTGCTGCGGCGGGATCCGCGAAAACATTGACGCTTCCATTTCCCTTGAACGTGCCAGTCCTCGGTCTTGTGGTCATCTGGGTGATCGCGGTCAGGAACCAGTCTGTGGGCCAGCGCTGTCCGCCGTCCACACTGAAGGGGAATCCGCTGGTCCAGCGGGCCAGGCCGGAAAGCTGCCAGCCACCGATGAAAGCGTCTAACACCCCACTTGCGTTGCCCCCCAGGGCACGCCCTTTCCCAACCGGCAGATCGACAATCCAGTCGAGGTTGATCTGGTGGGTGAGATCGAAATCGGAGGGCGCACGCGCCAGGTTCGGAGAAAAAGCATTTGCCAGGCGGCTTCCGACCAGCCCGATGTTTTGATAACCATAGACAGAAAATCCAACGCGTGACGCCGCAGACGTAATATCGAGTGACTTCGAGTACGTGTAGTTCAGATCAAACTGAACTCCGTGACTGAACTGCTTCCTCAGGTTCGCCTGCAGCGCGTGGTAACTGGAACTGCCAATCGAACTCCATCCGTACATGGAGATGGCCTGGTTGTTCAAGAACTGGCCGGAGTTATTGCCCAGCAAGCCCGGCGGCCCATTGAAGTAATAGGATCCCGAGCCGATGTTGTCGCCCAGCCCGCCGTACAAATCGATATCTGCTAGTCCGACGATCTCGTCACCGATGACGGAAAGGGCGGGGTTGTAATAGAGGTTAAAGACTTCCTGAATCAGCCCATCTCTAGGATTGGTCGCGGTGTTCACGAATCCTGTGCTCAGGGTGTCCGTATACTGAGTGGCTCCCTTTCGAAGCGGTGGCAACATATCGATCCAGTATTGGGCCGTGGGACCAAGCATCTTGGCGGTAACGCTGCCGATTTGGGCAGTCGTAGGGAAGCCCTGATAATAGTTAGTTGGCGCCCCACCATTGTTGGCTAATGCAAAGGACCTTGCCAGATTGGACAAGGCCGATGCGGCCGTATAGTAGTCAATCCCCGTCTTCGGATCCACGATATCGAGCGGCTGCGTCAGGTCGCGCTGCGTAAGCAGATCGCGCCCGAAACGCCCGACGTATGAAACTTGCAGCGAGAATCGCTTGGGTAGCTCGCGTCCGATGGAAAAATCCGCAGTATATGCGTGCGGGGTCTTGAGCGTATTGTCAGTTCCCCACAAATTGGCCTGGGCGCTGACCGTGGGTATCTGGGGAAAGCCCTTCGGCGGCGGCGGCAGGAGGAATTGAGTCGGAGTGGGCGTCTGCAGGTTTTGCGTGGGAATATCGTGGATGCCTGTGATTCGCGGCAAAACCTCCGCGCTGGTGACACCGACCGTGCAGCAAGTGTTTTGAATGGTTGTGGACAAACCGGCGGCGCCGATCTGGTCGAAGCTGTTCAGGAGTGCGAATCCTGCCCGGTCGTAAACTCGACTGAACCCCGCGCGGATGACGGTCTTGTCGTTGTCGCCAAAAAACTTCTTGAAAGGCCCTTCCCTGAAGCGCGGCGAGTAGGCTATCGAGACTCGCGGCGACCAATCCGTCTTTTCGAGCGAATAGAAACCCGGGCCGTTGTTTGCCGGACCTGCCAAATTGAACTTAATCGAATCCTCCGCTCCATAGCCTATGCCTTGCCTCATATTGGCTACGTTCCGATTGAACTGAGTTCCCAGGCCGACGGTCGGAGCTGTCTGGAAACCGTTTGTTTCCCAGGGCGCAGGAAAGAACGACCAGCGCACTCCATAGGTCAGGGTGAGGTTGGGTTTGATGCGCCAGGTGTCCTGCCCATAAAACTCATACCAGTCGAGGCCATAGTTTCGCTTGACGGGCGCACCCTGCGGCTGCACATTGCCGTTTTTGTCCAAGTTGTAATTGGCGACGACGTCCGAGATCATCCCAAACAAGGCCAGCAGGGGCCGATCGTACTGCGTAGCAGTCTGAGGTTCAGGCCCGCTAATCCCTGGGTGAGCGTTGGGGTTGGTGTTGGTCGGATCCAGCGTGCTTGTGGTGCCTGCGAAGCCTATCGGAGAAGTCCAGTTGGTTGTTCCAAGTCCCAAAGTGTTGGAGTGCAGAAAACTTGTCCGGGGATCTCGAGCGATTCCGATCGCCGTTCCGAACTGGAAGGTATGCGTCTTCTTGGTCCACGAAATATCATCCACTAAGTTGTGCAGTGGCACTTGGAAATTATGGCTGTAGGTGATGCCTTGATCTAAACCCAAAAAAGTATTCCACTGCTGGTCGGTGTTGCCCACGATTCCAAAGCTCTGGCGCGTGAATCCCCAATGAAAGGAATTTGTGAGAGTGGGACTGAGAACCGCGATGTAGCCGAAGACAAAGCCTTTGCTGTGATCGACAGTGGTTTGCTCAGGAGCATCGCCCGGCAAAAAGGGAGCCCCTGGGTTGCGTAAGTCCTGCAGCGCGCCGCGCCAAAACAGTGTGTGCTTGCCGTTTGCGGTGAGATGGTAGTCCAAGCGCGCAATGAAAACATCGTTGTCCAGGCTGGTGGGGGCGCGGAAAACGTAACCGGCATAGTTCAAACCGTCTCCCGCGGAAGGATCGTTGGTCACCGTCTGGCCGGTGCAGAAGGTCTGGTCGAGGTAACCAGTGTGGTTTGCGTTGAGCATTGCCTGATCAATGCCGATATGACGGGGATCCAGTAGCTTGAGCTGCCCGGAGTCCCATCTTGTGATCCCGGTGTTGCCCGCGTTCACATACTGAAAGATACCCTGGCAAAGAGATGGCGTAGGAATAACGCGTTCCGCGCGCTGCTGCTCACGCTCACGGGTCCCCTCATAGTTGGTGAAGAAAAACAATCGATCTTTCTGAACCGGCCCGCCAACCGCCACCCCAAAAATATTGCGGTTTAACGACAGAGGCTTATTCGGCAAACCTATGTTCAGCTCGGACTGCTTCACGAGGTAGTCGTTCGCGCTCGTGATCGTATTGCGCAAGTATTCATAAGCCGAGCCGTGAAAGGCATTCGTGCCGCTCTTGGTCACCAGCGCGACTTGTGCGCCGGAGCCCTGCCCCTGGTCTGCCCCATAATTAGTAGTGGTTACGCGGAATTCCTGAACAGAATCCTGGGTTACCGGCAACACCGACGTAAACGCATATCCATTCGACTGATCGTTTACGTCAACCCCATCGAGCGTGATGTTACTCTGATCGCTCCGCGCTCCATTCACCGCTCCATTGCGAGTGTCCTGGTCCTTGTCTCCGATACGATTGCCCGTGTAGGCCACTCCCGCCTGCAGACTCAGCAAGTCGGGAACATTTCGTCCCTCCAGCGGAATCTGCCGCACTAGTCTTTCATCAAAGGAATTGCCCAGCGACGCGTCCACCATGTCGATGGCTGGGGCCTCGGATGTGACGGTTACGACTTCAGCTGCCGCGCCAACTTTGAGCTGAACATTGGCGGTAGCCGGTGTATTCACCAGCAGGACCACTTCCTTCTGTTCATAGCTGCGAAACCCGGCTGCTTTTACGGTGAGTGTGTAGGTGCCGGGAGGGATAAGAAGGAACTGGTATTCTCCCTGGTCCCCGGTCGCCGCGGTCCGTTGCGTCTTGGATTCGGCATTCGCAAGCACAACGCTGGCACCAACGACGGCGGCCCCGTTGGGATCAGTCACGGTGCCGCGGACCGAAGTGGTGGCCTGCCCGTTGGCGACGCCACTCCCGAGCAAGCACCCAAGTAGCGTCAAGGCTGGAATCAGAGAGATGGGCGAGCGCTTTGAGGAACGCGAACGAAATACCACAGCTAGACGGGCCAAGGAGTTAGATCGAGGCATATGTTCCCCTCCCGAACAGCGATTGGTTATTGGTGAGACTTCGCCGAGAATATGCCATGTACACCTCGGGGTACATGCTTGTCAAGCCACGAATCGGCGACAGCGCAAACCCGTCTGCTGGAGCTGGTGTTGATGTGCACGAAAAAATTTATCGCTCAGAAGCAAACGTAATCTGCAATAAAGGTGGTCGAGTGCTTAACTTACTCGTTGCTGTCCATCGCCATAAACAAGTTGTTCAGCGATTCCGCCAGAGTAGGGTGCGCGAAGACGCCATCGCGTAACGCGGTGTATGGAAGTTTGCCCATCATTGCAACCTCAAGAACAGCCATAACTTCGCCGCCTTCGAGGCCGAGAATCGCGGCCCCCAGGATCCGATTGGTTTCGGCATCAACTACGGCTTTCATGAAGCCGCGTGTCTCAGCTACTTCGAGGGCGCGAGCGACGGAAGTCATGGGCAGCTTCGCGACCCGAATGTTGCGGTTTTGGGCGCGGGCTTCAGTCTCCGTCAATCCAACCCGGCCCAACTGGGGATCGATAAAGAGAGTGTAGGGCACCACACGATTGGCAATCGAGGCTGTCTTCTTTTCGAGCAGATTGGCGCGGATGATACGAAAGTCGTCATAAGAGATATGAGTAAACGCCGGGCCACCCTTGATGTCACCGAGCGCGTAGACGCCAGCGGCCGTAGTTTCGAGACGATCATTGACTTGGATGAAGCCACGGTCGTTGGTTTGAATGCCAGCCGCCCCGAGATTCAGGGTGTCCGAGTTCGGCACCCGCCCTGTGGCAGCTAGCAGATGTGAACCCACCAGCGTGTTCGAATTGCCGTGACACTGAACTTCAAGGCGAATGCTGCCGTTTGACCGGCTGACACGAGTCGCTTTCGCCTGCAGCATGATCTCGACTCCGTCCTGCCGGAGGATTTTGGCAACTTCTTCGGCGATGTCGAGGTCCTCCTGAGTCAGCAGTTGGCCAGCGGACTGAATGATTGTGACGCGGCTGCCGAAGCGCCGAAAAAGCTGCCCGAACTCGAGAGCGATATAACCGCCCCCCAGGATCAACAGGTGATTGGGAAGAGAGTCGAGTTCCATGATGGAGGCATTGTCAAGGAACGGAATGCTTTCCAAGCCATTCAGCCTGGGGTGCGAAGCACGCGTGCCGGCATTAATAAAAATGTTCTTGGCGGAGATGACTCGCTGACTGCCATCTTTAGTTCTGACTTCAACCGACTTTGGAGCAGTAAAACGCGCCTCACCGAAGATCAACTCGAGGTTCGTGGCCTTCTCGATGCGCGACTGACTACCGTTTCGGAAGCTGTCCACCATCTTGCGTTTCCGTTCCCGGACTTTTGGCATATCGATACTGATGGGGCCAGTGTCCACACCGTAGTCGGCAGCGCGACGTGCGAGGTAGGCGACTCGGCCGCTTGCCACCATTGTTTTCGTAGGAGTGCATCCCTCATTGATGCAGGTTCCGCCGACGTGTTCGCGCTCGATTAGGGCGGTTCGCATGCCGGCTTGAGCAAGAGTCGTGGAGAGAGGTGTGCCAGCTTGCCCTGAGCCGATGATGATGGCATCGTATTGCTGCGAAATGGTCATAAGGGCGCTCTAAATGGAATGTGTGCCAGCCACGTGAGGCCGGGATTGCGAGCATAAATTGCTGGCTCAGAACCTGGAAACCAGAAATATTCCCAACCCAACTGCGACCAGATCCTCGGGGATGGCAATTGCAAAATCCGGAGCGCCAAGGGCTCGAACCAATCCGACGCGCGCCCGATAACCGCCGAACGTTCCTACAATTGCGCCAATCGCCCCAAACAGCGCTCCCAGCAAAGGGGACACACCTCCAATGGTGCCGAGGCAGGCACCCGAAAGCAATCCCATAACAATGCGGGCGGTTAGCGGGACGGCGGTGGTACGGGCGGGAGTGGCGGGGAGTTGGTCGGCTACAAATTCGACCAAGGCTCCAAGGGTCAGGATTGCGACGGCCCAAGTGGAGCCCATGAAAGCCAGGTGAGAGCCCGAAAGATTGATCCAACCCAGATGCACCGCCCAAGCCACAACGGCAGGGGCGGTCATGGATCGCAACCCGGCTACTATTCCAATAGAGAAGGCCAACAACAGCGTCAGTCCGGAATTCATGAAGCCTCCTCCATTAAGAGGGAAGACCCGCTCGCGATGCCTTCAGGTTGAAGTCGGAATCTGCTCCAACCGCTGGCGGAAGTACTCCTTCCAACTCTCCGGCAACACTTCAACTCGGAGCGCACGCTGCACCCAAGCCACATCGGCGTCGCTATATCTTTTCTCGGCATACAAGCGAGTGATTTCCGAGACTGGAACGCGGTTTGGGTCGCGGCTGATGAGCCTCATCTCATCGCCGCTGCCGACTTCTCCCTCGCGAGTCACGGCGAGGTAGAAACCTGTCCGGCGGCTTACGAAGAACCGCTTTACCATGTCGTCGGCTTCAAATCTGATCCCAAGTTTGTAGCAAGGAAGGCGAGGCTGGGTCACGACAACTTCTGCCGAACCGACAGAGAACTGATCGCCTAGATGGACTGACTCTTCGAGCAAGCGATCCAGTGTGAAGTTCTCTCCAAAGGTGCCCATCGGCAACTCTCGGCCTGGCAACTCTCTTTTCCAGTATTCGTAGTGTACGAGCGGGTAGCAGTAAACGGCCTTGTATTCGCCGCCGTGAACACTGAGATCGGCCTGGCGGTCACCGTCCAAATTGAGCTTGCGCAACGCCACGCGTCCCTGGACCGGTTGTTTGAAGATTCCGGTAGTCACACTTCTCCCGTGCCACGTCACTTCGCGGGGAAGCCCAGTGTTTACCGACAACAGCCTCATCTGTCACTGGTCCTCATCTGTCCGTTTCCTCAGGAGCGACTCATCGGGCAGTATAGCGGGTCACCGAGGCAAATAAAATCTCGGTCACCCGGCAGAGTTGGGGTTCGACGTTCTGAGGTGAGAGATGGGGGCCATGCTTTGGAATTACTATTGAGAGCTTCCCGCACTTAGAGTTCAACGAGTCTCATCTAACGCGGTAGCGAGACGAGAGGTGTAATTTGCTCAAAGCAATCCTGATCGGACTTCTGCTTTGCGGGCTCCTCGCTGCACAGACCAAACCGCCGGAGCGAAAGGTTGACCAAAACGTTATCACTTCCAGACGCGATCCCGAGGTGCGGATCCGGCTCCCGAAACCGGTGCAGTACGTCGGCGCTGACCGATGGGTACTCTATGGCATCGCAGATTGCGAACTACACGCCTTTGTCGAGGCAGATGAACAGAAAGAGGTTCACCGGCTGTATTGGGTGCAGTTTGAAGGCTACATTCCGGAGAAGCCAGAGTTGAAACACAAATATGATTCACCGCGGCACGCAAAGATCGGCGGCATGGATTTTTACGTGGATACGTGGGTACGCGCGAACGACGCCGAGATCGAACTGGGTTCAGACCGCGAGCATATCGAGACGCTCATTCGCGCGAAGGGATACAAGATGCCGGCAGGAATGATGTATGTGCGCCTCGTTCATCTGCTGGATGAACAGAAACGCAAAGAGTTGATGATCATCTATGGCGAAGATCTGGCCTCTGCGGGGCCCACTGTGGCCGAATTGCAGCCTGGAGGCAAAGCACACGACCGCTGGCCGGTGATCGACAAAGGCTTGATTGAAAGGGCCGAAAAGAAGATTGTCTTGACGGAAAAAGCTAGACCAACTTACTGATAGCGGCTCTGTGAGCTTTCGGGCTAGATAGCCGCTAAAAAGAACCCAACCACTTTACGGGAAGATGCGCCGCCAGGGCATTCGCCAGGCGTTCGTCAGCGGTAATCAGTTCTGTTTTAGACGTCAAAGCTAGGGCAACGTAGATACCGTCATATACGGTCCGATCGAACGTTGAGGCGATGGCAAACGCATCCTCAAGCAGAGTGAGGGAGGAAACGCTAGGAAAATTGCGATCACGCATGGCACGAACCGCAACCTCAGCCGAAGCCTGCGGCCATCTCCTCTGGCGGACCGCCTTCCACATGATGTTGGCAAATTCAACCCAGAACAAATCCGGCACCAGGAACCTCAGCTCGCCGGCAGCATAGCGCTTCAACAACTGCAAGGCTTGTTGGGTAAGAGTTTCGCCAGCCGCGGGAAGGAACCATTTAGCCGCGACGCTGGCATCAACCACCAAGGTGGTCACCGCGATCGGTCTTCCCGTTGCAGTTCCTCACTGGGTGAGAAGGGGCCGGCTGTGCGTGGGCGGTGGGAGCGCAAACGCCCGGCTCGCCGCAGGAATTGTCGTCTTGCTTTCCGCTCGTGCGCGGTCACAACATTTTCCTCGAGCAGCGACATCACCTCTGCAGCGATGGACTTGCGGTGCTGGCGAGCTCGTTCCCGGAGAGCCTCGTACAAGTCGTCTGGCACATTCTCGACATACAGTGTAGCCATAGGTATATCCTAGTCCGATTCTAGCACAATGCTAGAGTCACTTGAATCCATATTGCTCTTAATGGTCTACGGCACCAGTCTTACAATTGACACTATTCTCCCCGTGTTCAACAATTGATGCAGACATTCCAAAACAACCAGCGTACGGAGGCATATGGCGGACGAGGGCGCGGTGCATGTGGAGTCGGAAAGTAGTGCTGGGAAGTGGATTCTTTTATTACTTGCTGTTCTTTATGTAGCAGGCTCTGGCTACTTTCTTTTTGCCCTGCGGGGGCGGCTGGACAAGCAAAATAAGGACCTCATCGCCAGCAACAGCCAGATTCTCGATCTCAGCAAACGCATTCAATCTGCCGAAGCGAATGACGAAGCACTGGCTCACCAGGTCGGATTGACCAAAAAAGAACTAGCTGCGCGCTCCACTGAGTTACAGCGCGAGCAACGGGCCGCAGAAGCACGCCTGGCGGAGCAGGAAAAGCAACAAATCAGCGCGGTTACTGGAGAAGTTGCCGGCGTGAAAACTGACGTCGGCGGAGTGAAGACCGACGTGGCTTCAACCAGAGCCGATCTGGAAGCGACCAAAGCCAAGCTGGAGAGCACGATTGGCGACCTTGGTCTGCAGAGCGGGTTAGTCGCCAAGACTCGCGACGACCTCGAGATCCTGAAACACAAGGGCGATCGCAACTACTATGAGTTCACCCTGATCAAGGGCGCTAAGCCACAACCGGTTTCCACGGTCAGCCTGCAGCTGAGGAAAGTGGATCCCAAGCGAGGCAAGTTCACGTTAAATGTCACTTCCGATGACAAAACCATCGAGAAGAAGGATCGAAACGTAAGCGAGCCTATCCAGTTCTACACTGGGCGCGACCATATGTTGTACGAGTTGGTCGTCTGGTCGGTGGATAAGAACAAGGCGACCGGATATCTGAGTACGCCCAAGAATGCTCCTGTACCAGTCACTGCCTCGGCGAGCCAGTGACCCTCTGATGCTTGCCGGCGGACACGTTCTCGTCCAAATCGCACTGCGGACGGCGATTATTTATTTTGTCGTCCTGCTAGGTGTGCGTCTGAGCGGCAAGCGTGAAGTGGGGCAGATGACCCCCTTCGATCTGACCCTCCTGCTGCTGATCAGTAATGCCGTGCAAAATGCAATGACGGGTCCCGATACCTCGCTGCTTGGTGGTGTGGTCGCTGCTTCCACCCTTCTGGTGCTGAACTACCTGATTGCAGAAGTTTCGGGCGGCAACCGCCGCTTCCGCAAGTTCGTCCAGGGCCAACCCAGCCTGCTTATTCACGATGGCCAGGTAATCGAGTCGCACATGGCGAAAGAGCACGTCAGCATGGACGAACTGCAGCGCGCCCTCCGCGAACACGGGATCTCCAGCTATCACGACGTGGCGCTGGCGGTGCTTGAGGTGGACGGCTCGATCAGTTGTTTGAAATACGAGGAGATTAAGCCCGACGCCAACACGCACCTGGTCCGCAGGAAATTCTTACAGAAGCACTAGAGACTCTACTACTTGGTTAGAACCAGAGGCACCGCCTGATCGTAGGGCTGGATCACCACGCTCAGCGATTGGCGCTTGTCGAAAGTCTGCTGGATCACACGAAAACTCACCACTATCGTTCCCTGAGCCTGGTCTCCGGGCGGAATCTTGGTTTCCGGGGTGAGCGCCGGGAGAGTGTGCTGCTTTAATGCGGGAAAAGCCTGGAAGTAGCGATCAAAGTCCATCGCCGAGGCCGCTTCATCGCTAAACTCGCCGCTATCCGTCTTCAATGTGGCTTTGATGTCCTTAATCCAAAGAGGTTTTTTGCCTGAGTTTTGCACGGTGACGTTCACCGCGACCAGCACTGCGTTTTGGTCGGGAATCTCTATTGCCGCAATATTGTCGATGGACCCTCCGCCTTGCGGTTTTGGCCGCAGCACAAAAGCCCAGACCGCCAACACGACCGCCACCACCGCCAACGCAATCGCGATAATTTTCACCGACGGCAGATTCTTGCGGGTGGTACCGAATTCTTCGCCAATGTTGATGGTTGGGCCGAACTGATGTGATTCGGCGGGAGGACTTTCTGGCGCGGGCGTAATGGGTTTTTCATCGGGCAAGGTAGCCTGGCTCCCCGACAGATTCTACTCCGGTTTGAACCCTTCGTAGAGCCGAGCGTTGCTTGGTGGGTCCTGGCGGAAGTGAAATTTGTGTTCGGCCTGTAACCAGAGATCAGTCAATTCCATGCGTGTTTCATGGCCTTGACGAACTCCTGGGCGGGCAGTGTGTTCAGCACATCTTCCTTCGTCAGCCAGGCGCGGCGGGCTTGCAACACGCCATAGCGGATCTTCTCGAGATGGGAAGTGTGGTGCGAGTCCGTATTGATCACGATCTTCACGCCGTGCTGTTTGGCCAGGCGCAGATGGCGGTCACACAAATCCAGCCGGTCGGGATAAGAGTTGAGCTCCATCGCGACTGTTCTTTGGGCCGCGGCTTTCAAGACGCTATCCAAATCGAATTGATAGGCATCACGGCGTAAAAGCAAACGGCCGGTGGGATGGCCGATGATCGAAGTGTTGGGATTTTCTACGGCCTTGAGCAGGCGGTCAGTCATCTCGGCTGAACTTTGGTTGAAGTGGGAGTGCACGCTGGCGATAACCAAATCCATTTGCTCCAGCACGGAGTCAGAGAGATCGAGTGCTCCGTCGGCGAGGATGTCCACTTCAATGCCGGCGAATATCTTGATGCCATTGACCTTGTTATTGGCGGCCCGGATGCGCTTGATGTGCTCCACCGCCCTTTTGTCATCCAAGCCATTGGCGAAGGCCAGATTCTTGGAGTGGTCGGTAATGGCCATGTATTTATATCCTCGCGCCTTAGCCGCCTCAGCCATTTCTTCAATGGTGTTGCGACCATCGGTTTCGACGGTGTGCATATGTACGTCGCCCTGCACATCGGCTTGCGAGATCAGCGCAGGCAGCTGGTGCGCGCCGGCAGCGTCGACTTCGCCCTGGTTCTCGCGCAGTTCTGGCGGGATGTAGTCCAGCTTAAGTTGGGCGTAGATATCTTCTTCCGTCTTTCCCGCGACCACCTTCTGGTTGTCCAAACGCGCCAGGCTGTACTCGCTTAGAGTGAATCCCATCTTGAGCGCGCGCTGGCGCAAAGCTACGTTGTGCGCCTTGGAGCCGGTGAAATACTGCATGGCTGCCCCAAAGGATTCAGGTGCGAGAAACCGGACATCCACCTGCATGCCGCCGCGCAACCGAAAACTGACTTTATTATCCCCGCGTGCAATGATCTCCATCAGCCCTGGAAGTTTGATGATGTGATCGATGAGCTTTTCACGCTCGCCATCATCACAACATGCGGCGCCGGTTACAAGGACGTCGAGATCGCCCACCGTTTCGCGTCCACGGCGCAGAGACCCGGCGGGAGTGATCTTCTCGACACCGGGAAAATCGTGTAAGTGTGCCTGGATTTTCTCGGCTTCGCGCTCCGCAACGTCGAGCAGGAATCGCCCTGCGATGCGGCGGTAGTCCTCAATCGCTTTGAGCAGCTTCTGTTCCTGCTTTTCGCCTATGCGAGGTAGTTCGCGGATTTTGCCCTCACGGGCCAGCTTCTCCACCCCTTCGACATCGCAAACCTGATAGGCGCTCCAGATCAGGGCGATGGTTTTTGGGCCGAGTCCCTGGATCTTGAGCAGATCGAGCATGGAGGGCCGGTATTTCTTGAGCAGGTCGGCATGCACCGAGAGCCGACCGTCTTTAAACATTTCTTGCAGGTTAGTCAGCATGCCTTTGCCGATGCCTTGTATTTCAAGTATTTTCTTGGGCTCGCCGATTATGTCGGCGATCTGTTGCGGCAGCGCCTCAATGGCCTGCGCGGCATTGCGATAGGAACGGATACGGAAGGAATCCTGTCCGTCGATTTCCAGCAGGTCGGCGGTTTCGTACAGAATTCCGGCGATGGCCTTGTTGTCCATTGCTGCAAGTAAAGATTAAACAAGTTGCGGCGGGAGGGAAAGACAGCGTCCTCGTGATAGGGTACCGGACACAGGAAAACACAGCCCCGCGCAGGTATAGGGAAGAGAGTGGAGCAAGCTCGCGGTCTGCTGAGCTATTCGGCCTTGCTGACGTTGGCCGCTTGCGGTCCTTTCTGGCCCTGAGTGATCTCGAACTCTACCTTATCGCCTTCCTGCAGGCTTTTGTATCCTTCCGACGTGATGGCGCTGTAGTGCACAAAAACATCAGGGCTGCCATCGTCGCGTCCAATGAAGCCATATCCCTTGGCGTTGTTAAACCACTTTACCGTACCTTTCAAGCGTTCCACTTGCGCCCCCCGGGGCACGTACTCTTTCAGCTCCGAGGCCGTGCCTTTCCAATGGGCCAATTGTGCTTCTACTGGAGGTGACTGTCAAGCAAGAGTATCGCCGGAAAGCCGCTATCGGCGTGGCTTTGAACCCCTCCGCTGGTGGTTGAGCCAAAGGATGGAGGAGATGGTTTTGGCATCCTTAACAGTGCCATTCATCACCATGCTCACAGCCCTGAAGAGGGGGAAAAACCGAACCTGGATCGCTTCGTCATCCTCGGGCTGGGCGACTCCCGGGTGTAGTTTTCGGGCGAGATAGACATTCATTACCTCGGCCACGAAGCCGGGGCTAGCGTAAAACTTGAGGATTCGTTTCCACACAGATGCCGTGTACCCGGTCTCTTCGAGTAGTTCGCGCTTCGCGGCAGTTAGGGCTTCCTCTCCATCATCGATGCGACCGGCAGGAAGCTCCCAAAGAAATTGTTGGGCGGCGTGGCGGTATTGGCGCTCGAGCAGGATACGGGGAACGGCTCCGGTTTCATCTACGGCAAGTATGACCACTGATCCAGTATGGCGCACGATGTCGCGGCGAACCCGCACGCCCCCGGGTTCCAGCACTTGGTCGGTGGTTACCCAGAAAGCGGGGCCGCGATAAACCTCGCGGGAAGAGAGAACACGGGCTTTCGTGGTCTGACGCGCTGGTTTGGGCATGAAAACAATATAGCGGAGATTCTCTGGTTCGCGGTTTCGGCTCAGTTGCGGAATTTTGGTCCGACAGAGTCGCCTGCTATCCTGCCCGCGATGGCAAGCAAGCCACAGATTGCGATCATAGGTCCGGGACGACTGGGCAGCGCGCTGGCCCTGGAGTTGCAACGCGCGGGATATCGGGTTCGCGAAGTCATCTCACGAAACAATCGCGCCTCGCGGAAAAGAGCTCAGGAGCTAGCCAAACGCCTGAGGGCGCATGCTTCTTCAAGCGAGACAGCGAGGATCGATGCTCCGCTTATTTGGTTCTGTGTGCCAGATCGCGAGATTACCAAAGCGGCCCACGACCTGGAACAGGCGACGGCGTGGAAGGGAAAAATCGCATTCCATTCCAGTGGGGCATTGGCCAGCGACGAACTGGACGCGCTGCGGAAACGCGGGGCCAGTGCTGCCTCAGTTCATCCCATGATGACGTTTGTTCGCGGCTCTGTACCCTCGCTCCAGAACGTGCCGTTTGCGTTGGAAGGCGATGCCTCCGCTGTCCTCGTGGCGCGGCGAATCGTCAAGGACCTCGGCGGAAATGGTTTTTCTGTTTCAAAAAAGAATAAGGCCGCCTACCACGCCTGGGGTGGTTTCATCTCACCCCTCCTGGTTTTAACGTTGGTTGCTGGTGAGAGAGTGGCGCGTGCAGCGGGATTTTCCGCGGAAGACGCTCGCAAGAACATGCTGCCGATCGTAAGGCAAACTCTGGCGAACTACGCTAAGCTCGGTCCGGCAGCAGCGTTCACGGGTCCGATCGGAAGGGGCGATGTCGCCACCGTGCGCAAGCATCTGGGTGTATTGAAGAAGATTCCGGAAGCAAGAGAAGTGTATGTGGCCTTGGCGCGAGTCGCCTTGCGACATCTGCCGGTGCAGAACCGGAAAGAGCTGCGGAAACTCCTGCGAGCATCACGGACTTAAAACTCAGTGTCATCCTGAGCGCAGCGCGTCCATTCGTTCCCGAATGGACACGCAGAGTCGAAGGATCCCCTAGTTCTTGAGTTGCCGAATCTCGGTAGGGGCCCTTCGACTCATGCCCCTGCGCAGAGCGAAGAGGACATTCGCTCAGGGTGACAGACACTCTGGGTCACAAACGGACAGACGAGAGTGTCTAACCGGATTCGAACTGTTCAACTCAACATCAATCTTTCAATTGTTCTTGCGTGTCCTGATGTTTCGTCGCAATCCACCACGACGGCGCACAATCGCACATCGCCCGTAGCGGGCTCGAAGCGAACTGGCATGTTGCTCAGGAACTTGCCCACGACCAACTCTTTCTTCACGCCGATCACGCTCTCGTAGGGACCGGTCATGCCGACATCGGTGATGTAGGCTGTGCCTCCTGGCAGCACACGTTCGTCGGCGGTGGGCACGTGGGTGTGAGTGCCGACGACGGCGGTAACCCGGCCGTCCAAGTACCAGCCCAGAGAAATCTTTTCTGACGTTGCTTCGGCGTGCATATCGACAAAAATAATCTTCGCTTTGATCTCTTTCAGCAATTGATCGGCGACGCGGAACGGGTCCTCGTTAGACGCCATGAAGACGCGTCCCTGCAGATTGATCACGGCATAAGGGACTTCGTTTTTTCGACCCTGGTACAAACCCCATCCCGGCATATCGGACGGATAATTTGCCGGCCGCAAGATTCGCCGCGCCATCCCGTTGTGATTGCCATCCGCCATCTGGAAGTAATCGACGATCTCGCGCTTGTCCCAGACATGGTTGCCGGTAGTGAGAACGTCAATGCCTAGCTCGAACAGGTCTTCAGCCAGGGGAGGAGTGATTCCGAACCCAGCAGCGGCGTTTTCGCCGTTCGCAATAACGAGGTCAGCGTCGTATTTCTTGACCAGCCCAGGCAGCCGATCTTTGACAATCGTCCGCCCAGGCCTGCCAAAAATGTCACCTATGAAAAGAATCTTCACGCTGATTCGATGGTAACACGCGCAAATTTGTAGTTGGTCTTATCGGTCGCCGGTTAGTTCCGCTGTTCTTAGAAAGTCGTAGTTCCCGGACGGATTCAGAGTCAGATTTCTAACTCGCCTCGAATGTACCAGCACATTGTCCTGGTACCACAGATCGATATAGGGCACCTCCTGGGCCAGAATCTGCTGAATTTCAGCGTACAACTGCTTGCGGGTTTTCTGGTCAAGTTCGCTACGCGCTCGGTCGATCAGCGCGTCTACCCGAGGATTGGCGTAGTAACCACGATTGGCGCCGTTCGGCGGGAACTTGGACGAGTGGAAAATGTATTCGAAGATGTCGGGATCCTCATTGCCCCCGATCCAGCGAAGTGAATAGAACTGGAACGCTCCCCGAGTGACGTCAGAAAAAAAAGTGGCGAATTCAAAAGTGCGGATATCGAGAATGATGCCCACCGCGCGCAACTGCTGTTGCAAGACGGCCGCCATCAAGCGCGTGCTCTCTTCGGTTGAGCTTTTCATGGTGAGGTGAAAGCGCACCCCATTCAGCGCTGGATAGGGGGCGGCGTCCAGCAACTGGCGGGCACGCTCAGGATCGTATCTATAGGTGGCAACTTCGCCGTTGTACGCCCAACTTTCTGGAGGCAGAACGCTGTTGGCGAGCCGGGCAAAGCCGCGCCCCAGGTATTCGATCATCGGCCGTCGATCGATGGCGTATGCAATCGCCTGCCGTACTCGGACATCCTTGAGGATGGGATCGCGCAGGTTGAACGCGATGTAGCTCAGCACCGTGCCGGGGGCGCGCAAGACTTCAAGATTTGGATCACGCTCTAAAGTCAACACCATGTCCGCGGTCATTGCGTTGATGGCCATGTCGGCGCTGCCCTTGCGTAGTTCCAGCGCGCGCGTCGTAGCATCCGGCACTACGATAAAGCGCACCCGAGGGATTCTCGCCTTCTCGCCCCAGTAGGCGTCGTTGCGTTCGATCACAACCTCTTTATCCTGTTCGGCACTAACGAACCGAAACGGGCCTGAACCGATAGGGTGTTGGCTGATCTCCGCGCCGCTGCCATACGGGACAATACCGATAGCGCCGTCGGACAGATTCCACAACAGTGTGGCGAACGGTTCTTTGAGGTGGAACACGACCGTGAAATCGTCGGGCGCGGCAATCTCCTGCACCAGCCGATAGGCGGCCGACTTGGTGCTGCGAATCTTGCCCTGAAGTAGGGAATCGAAAGTCCATTTCACATCCCGCGACGTCAACAGGCGGCCGTCGTGAAATTTCACTCCGGGATGCAAATGAAAAATGTAAGTCCGAGGATCGGGAATCTCCCAACTCTGGGCGAGGCCCGGCTGGACGCTCAAGTGCTGGTCTCGGGTGAGCAGGTCATCAAAAATGAGGTCATCAATGCGCTCGGAATACGCGTCGAGTCCGATCCGTGGATCGAGGTTGGTAGGGTTGTTTTCAATGATCATCACTAGCGTGCTGGAATCAGGTTTGCCAGAACAGGAGAGGACAGAGAGACCCAAAATGACGATCGCGAAAACCTCAAGCGTCCGGATCATAACGAAACATGGAGACACAGCCGCCTTCTGGCAGCGAAAGTGTTCCTCCAATCCCTCATGCATGCGAGATCTTTCCCAGGATCGCAGGTCGTTTCGCCCCCGTGGCCGATGGAATATTCGACGGTTGTCGATGCCAGGTTTGATAGGCCAGCAACGCAAACGCCATAGCTTCCTTTGCCTCCGAGGGCACTCCGAATTCATCGGACGATCGAATCTGCAGGCCGAGCGGCCTGAGTTCATGCGCCAGCATAGCCAATAACGTGGGATTGTTGGTGCCACCGCCGGAAACGATGAACTCGCTGAAGCTGCTGTACCGCGTTATGACGAAACGCCGTAGCGCGTCCGCAATCGACCGAACAGTCAAGGCGGTGGCCGTCGCAACCACGTCGTGCTTGTTCGCCCGACCGCAGTACTTCATGAACTCCTGGACAAACTCACGACCAAATTCCTCTCGCCCCGCCGTCTTCGGCGGTCTGCGACGGAAGAAAGGCAGGTGCATTAGGTGGGTCACGACGCGTTCCAGGACGGCGCCTGAGGCCGCGATTCTGCCACCACTATCATAGCGCTCGCCGAACAGGCGCTCTGTAACCGTGTCAATCACCATATTTCCTGGCCCGGTATCGAAAGCCAGAACTTTCTTGATAGAAGCACGCGCAGGAATCGCAGTGAGGTTCGCGATGCCTCCGATGTTTTGGACGATGCGGCTAACTCGCGCATCGCGATAGATCAAGTAGTCGAAAAAGGGAACCAATGGAGCGCCCTTGCCGCCGGCGGCCATGTCCGCGGGACGGAAATCGGAGACGACAGGCACCCGTAGGCGTGCTGCGATGACAGCGCCCTCGCCGGTTTGCCAGGTTGCTGCGATTTTTCGTCCTAGAAATCTCTCGGGCTCGCCCTGATGGTAGAGCGTCTGCCCGTGGCATCCAACAAGTTCGGCTTTGAAATCGAACTGCTTCTGGGTTGCCAGTACCGCTTCTGCATACAGTTCGGCTAGTAAGAAATTCAGCCTGGCCAGGTCGGCCACACTCGCCCGCCGTGCATTCATCGCCGACAAGACGGCGCGGCGAACATCTCTGTGGTAGGGAAACGCAGCATGGCCGAGAAGTTTGACCCGTGGCTGGAAGTGAACCCGACTCGCGGATGAAATCCGCACCAGGGCAACGTCGATGCCATCGGCCGAGGTTCCGCTCATTACTCCGGCCACGATCATATTGGATCCCGCCGATCAGTGCTCTTCTGATTAATGCCTTCCAGCCGCACCTGCTCACCAAACTCCCACAACTGACGCGAGAGCTTCGCCAATTTTGCCGGGGCCGGTGCCGTGGTTCTGCGCTTTAGTACCGGTGACTTCTTCTTGAACGTCAGCACCCGTCGCGCAGACTCTTGCGCCCGCCGAGCAAACCTGCGATCGCGTTCGATCTCTTTAAGCAGCTTTTCATACGATCGGACGACGAAATCCTCCCGATGGCAGATGAGGCAAAGGTCGCCACCGGCGCGAATATGGTCAACCGCCGCTTGTTCGATGGGAGCCGCCTTGAGAACTCCGCCCATCTCCAAATCGTCGGAGACTACCAACCCGTGATAGCCGATTTTTTGCCGCAGAACATCGGTGAGCCACTTCCTGGAGAGCGACGCTGGCAAGCTGTCGTGCGTGACCGCCGGATAGTTCGCATGCCCGACGAGGATCATGGGTAATTGCCGCCGCAGCGCACGGTAAGGATAGAGATCCTCCTCCCAGAGCTTCTTCCAGGTTTTTTCCACGTTGGGCAATTCGTGGTGCGTGTCGAGATTTGCCTCGCCGAGTCCCGGGAAATGTTTGGCCGCGCCGATCACACCTGCCGAGCGAAGTCCTGCAAGGAATTCTCGGGCGTAAGCCACTGCTTGTTTGGGATCGGCAGAGACGGAACGGGAGCTCATGACGGTGCGAGATGCTTCCAGAGCCAAGTCGACCACGGGTGCGAAATCCGTGTTGAAGCCCAGCGTCCGGCAAGTTTCTCCGATCATCTGGCCGTGCTTGCGGAAAAGCTTGCGGTCCCCAGTGGCGAATACGTCGGCCGCTGACGGAGTGGGGCCGGTCACGTTGCGGAACCGGTCGACGCGACCGCCTTCCATGTCTACGCAACTGAACAGAGGCTCGGACACGCACGTCTGGCAGTCTTCCAGCAACTTGTAGGTTTGGTCGGCGGACGTGATGTTGCGAGCGAAGAGAATGACGCCGGCAGGTTGGAGCCGGGTGAGAAGCGTCCGAAGCTGGCCCGACATCTCGGTGCCGTCAAAGCCGATGATGAGGAGCTGACCAGTATCAAGTTTCTTGTGCATTCACCTTGGTGGCTAATTGTCTGTTTGTCATACGGTGCGCGTCCGCAGCTTCGCTCCGCAAAGCTGTTAATCAATCAATTTGCTTCTTTAGTTCGGCCAGCAGATTCAGCGCCTCGAGCGGTGTAAGACGATTCAAATCTAACTCACGCAGCCGCTCCAGCACCGGCTGCGAAAGCGGCGTGAAGATGGTCAACTGTGCCGTCGGAGGGTCGGCACCAGGAGAGAGGTGTCCGGTTACCTGCCGCTCGGCATTCTCATGTTCCGCGAGCACTTCCCGTGCCCGCTCGATGACCTCATGGGGCAATCCCGCAAGTTTCGCCACTTCAATGCCGTAGCTGCGGTCGGCCGCGCCGGGCTCAACTCTTCGCAGGAAGGCAATGCCGCCTCCAGTTTCTTTCACCGAAACGTGGTAGTTCTTCACGCCAGAGAGCTGTTCTGCCAGTTGGGTCAATTCGAAATAATGAGTAGCGAAGAGAGTCTTAGCCCGAGTGCGCGCGTGAATAAATTCGATCGCTGCCCAAGCGATCGCCAAGCCATCGTAGGTCGATGTGCCGCGGCCCACTTCGTCCAGCAGAATCAGGGAGCGTGGCGTGGCGGTGTGCAGAATCGCAGCGGTCTCTGTCATCTCAACCATGAAGGTCGAACGACCACGCGCCAGGTTGTCGCTGGCGCCGATGCGGGTGAACACACGGTCTACAACGCCCAGCCGCGCCGAACGCGCTGGAACGAACGATCCCATCTGAGCCAGAATCACAGTCAGCGCAGCCTGCCTGAGATAGGTCGACTTCCCTCCCATGTTCGGGCCCGTCAAGACCAAAACCGCGTGCGTAGTGGAATTCAAATACAAATCGTTGGGCACGAAGCGCTCGCCACCGCCCGAGATTTCCTGCTGTTCGATAACCGGATGGCGTCCCTCAATAATCTCGATGTCTGACGACTGATCAAACTTGGGCCGGCAATAGTTGCGCAGCGCCGCAATGTTCGCCAGCGCCGCCAGCACATCCACCTCGGCTAAGGCCAGCGCGGTCTGCCGGATGCGCCGGGCCTCCCCAGCAATCGCAGATCGCAATTCACTGAACAATCGGCGTTCAATCTCGACGATTTTCTCCTGTGCGTCGAGAATCTTCGACTCATATTCCTTCAATTCCGGCGTTGTAAAGCGCTCAGCGTTGACCAAGGTTTGTTTGCGCTCGTAGTCCCGCGGAGCCAGATGCAGGTTGGGCTTAGAGATCTCGATGTAATAGCCGAAAATGGAATTAAATTTCACCTTCAGCGATGCAATTCCAGTCCGCTGCCGTTCGCGTTGCTCGATCTGAGCGAGAAACTGCTTGCTATGGCGGCTGAGATCGCGCAGATCGTCGAGCTCTTTATCGACGCCGCTCGCAATCACGCCGCCGTCGCTCAGTGAGATCGGCGGCTCAGGCACGATGGTCTTGTCGATTCTCGCGCGAAGGTCGCTCAATTCGTCCGCGGACGCGTGCAGCGTGCTTATCCGCTCAGCCGCCAACCGGGCCAGCGCGACGCGAACTGCGGGAATTTTGTCGAGGGATGCTGCCAGCGCCAGGACATCGCGTGGATTCGCAGTCTCAAGCGTCACCCGGCTTAAGAGGCGCTCCAAATCCAAAATGCCGTCCAGCGCTCGCCGCAATTCCTCACGCGCGACGGTTTCTTTCACCTGCACTTCGACCGCATCCAACCGGGCGTTGATTTCCGTCTGATCGATAGCAGGCCGGAGCATCCAGGAACGCAGCAGGCGCTTGCCCATGGGAGTGATCGTGGCGTCAATCGAACGGAAAAGAGTGATGCCGGCAACCATCCCGGGAAACAACGGCTCGATGAGTTCCAGATTCCGCACAGTCACCGCATCCAACACCAGGCATTTCTGGCGTTCATAAAAGCCGATGCGATCCACATGGTCCAACGTCCCGCGCTGCGTAGAACGGACGTAGTAGAGGATCGCCCCCGCCGCTGCCGCCGCTGCCGGCTTTCCCGCCAAACCGAATCCTTCAAGCGACAAGACACCGAAATGGTTTTCCAGAAGGGGAATGGCATGGTCGGGGGCGAAAATCCAGTCATCGAGAGGAGTCTCGGCGCAGGCAGAAGTGCCGCCCTGGGCGTGGCTTGGAGGGGACGAAGTCCCATCCCCGAATGAGCGCCTCACCTCAAAGAGAGGAGCCGACGACGCATATAAAACTTCTTTCGGGCGCAACTGCTGCAGTTCTTCTTGAATTCGCTGCGCGGCTCTTTCGCCCTGAAATTCGGTAGCGCGAAACTCCCCCGTGGAAAGATCGAGGGCGGCAAAGCCGACTCGGTCACCACTTTGCACCACGGCTGCCAAGAAGTTATTTTCTTCGGAACTGAGCGAAGAGTCTGCCGCTGTTCCGGGAGTGACCACCCGAGTTACCTCGCGTCGCACAAGTTTCTTTGCGACACGCGGGTCTTCCATCTGCTCACAAATCGCAACTTTGAATCCCCTGCGGATGAGCTTCGCAATGTAACTTTCCGCGGCATGATACGGAACGCCGCACATTGGGACCGCCACGCCTTTTTCCTTGTTGCGCGAGGTCAGCGTGATCTGTAACTCACGGGCGGCCACCAGGGCGTCATCGAAGAAAAGCTCGTAGAAATCGCCCAGGCGGAAGAACAGCAGAGCGCTGGGGTGTTCCTTCTTGATGGAGGCATACTGCCGCATCAACGGAGTGGACGGCTCAGTCATCTCGGGCGGCTGGTGCGCGGATTATAACAAACACGAGCGAGGATTCTCTGTGACGGAGAAATCCTCAGTTGACGCGCCCGCCGTTGCAATGGTTTCCTACTGGCATGGAGCTCCGCAAAGATCCCATCACCCGGTCTTGGGTAATTACTGGCGATGACGTCCAGGAGAGCGCGCCTCGTTCCGAACCATTCTGCCGCTTCTGCGCCGATTCGCCGGCTGTGCCACAACTAGTCTCCACGATGGGCGGGTCTGACGGGCCCTGGTCGGCGCGGGCGGTGGTGCATCCCACGCCTCTGTATCGAATCGAAGGCGAGCCCTCCCGGCGTGGCGAAGGCCTCTACGATCGCATGCGATCAGTGGGTGCGCACGAGGTGTTGATTGAAAACCCTCGACACGATCGCAACCTGTGGAACGCGAATGATGGGGAGATCGAACAGTTCCTTATCCTCGCAGCACAGCGGATCCAGGACCTCAAACGCGATGCACGCTTCAAGTACATCAGCATCTTCAAAAACCACGGGGGCAGCGCCGGACAGGAGTTCGAGCATCCCACGGCGCAGCTCACCGCAACCACCTTTGTGCCGCGCCGCGTACTCTACGAACTGCGGGCGGGCCGCGATTACTTTGCTCAGAAAGAACGCTGCGTGTTCTGTGACATCCTTTCTCAGGAGTTGCAACAGAACCAGCGCGTACTCGAAACTCGGGGCGATTTCGTCGCACTTTGTCCCTATGCTCCGCGCGTGCCCTACGAAACTTGGATCATGTCACGCATCCACGAAGCCGCCTTTGAACGGTTTGGATTAGGCCGTCCGGCCAGCCTGCGTGACCTCGGCGCTCTGTTACGCCACACTCTGCAACGTATCCGGACCGTTACCGAGGAATTCCACCTCGTCCTGCACACGTCACCCAACACTCTCCACCGTTCGGAGAGCCTGGGCTACTGGAAGACCATTGACGAGGATTACCACTGGCACATCGAGATCCTGCCGATCATTGCGTCCAAGGCGAAATCGTACACCTTCAAAGAGGTTTATTACTCGCCTGTAGCGTCGGAGACGGCGGTGAAGCGGCTGCTGGACGCAAAGATCGAAGGATAAATCTTGAACCACAAAGCGCGAAGGTTCACCAAGGCACAGGTTTGGCTTGAATTTCCCTTGTGTTCCTTGTGCCGACTGCTGCCGAGATGCCAGCCTATAATGCCGCTCGAAGGAGCCATCTCATTGAGGCCTCTGATCCTGCTTTTTCTACTGCTTGCTGCAACGTACGCCCAGACTGGTGCCAGCGCTCCAGCCAAGCAGCAGCTACTCTGGCAAAAACTCGAATCTTCGATTCACGACGTGGACCGAGACCTCGATGGTGTGCTCGGCGTCGCTATCCTCGATCTAACCAGCGGCCAGCGCTTCCTCCTGCACCCCGACGAGGTTTTTCCTCAGGCCAGTTCGATCAAGATTGCAGTTCTGGCCGAACTCTATCGCCAGGCGCAGGCCGGTAAGCTGAAGCTCACCGATCTTTACACTGTTGCATCCTCCGACCTGGTTGCCGATAGTTACATCATGGAAGGGCTCACGCCGGGCGTCACGAAGATTACACTACGCGATCTCGCCACGATGATGGTCGCTGTAAGTGACAACAGCGCGACCAATGTGCTCATGGATCGCATCGGCATGGACAACGTTAATGCGCTCATGGAGTCACTTGCTCTCTCCCACATGCGTCTCCGCCGGAAGATGATGGACTTGAAAGCCGCTGGTGAAGGACGGGAGAACATTTCCACCCCGAGCGAGATGATGACTCTGCTGGAAGCCCTCTATCGCGGAAAAGTGCTCAATAAAGAAATGACGGACGATTTCTTCAAGGTCCTCAGCACACCGAAAAAAGATAGCTTCCTTCCCCGCAATCTTCCCGAAAATCTGAGGGTTGCCAATAAGCACGGGGAATTGGAAGGCGTGCGTACAGACTCGGGAGTCGTCTTTCTATTTAACCGGCCTTACATTATCTGCGTGATGACCACATACCTGCGAAACGAACGCGACGGGGAGGAATCCATCAGCCAGATTTCCCTGGCGGCATATCGCATGTTCGACCGGTTGGGCCGAGCTTCGGAGTATGGGCGGGTGATTTCACCGGCGAATAGCAGTCGTTAGCATTCAAGCTCGACCTGTGCACGTTGCTCGCGATTCACTAGTTCCGGGTGGCAACTGGAATAGTACTGCTGATTTATGACCGTTCGTCGGATGAAGACCTATACCGGTGGCCAGGGATACGTGTACCAGTATTACTTCGTCGGCAAGCGGCGAGCCCTTGCCGAGGCAACGCGGGTGCCTGCGACTGAGTACATCTTCGATGTGACTTCCGATCGGAAGACGACCTTCGCCGTCAGCGTCCTCCTGCATGATGACGCGGTCCGGAGTTGGTCCTCCGCCCATGGTCGCGCCCTTACCGATGCCGAACAATATGGCGCCGTCAAGATGCGCCTGTTTCAAGGGTTCGACGAAATCGAGGACATGATGACCCACGGCCGAAGCCTTCTGGTGACTGCCGAGCAACTCGAACAAGTCCTGGCCTCGCTGGGGGTGCAGTAGAACCTATCTCATAGAATCCGCTGTTCAGCAATTACCCATGTGCGAATCTTGCCGAGCCCGTCCCGACTTGCTCACTGAGTCCACGCAGCTACCTTACTGATGTCAGCTAAGTTGTACTCGTGAGTTTGGCCACAAGCTGGGCACGTAATTTTTCCCTTGTGCTCAGCGGCTTCCCTGACGAATATGGAAAAGACCTCGCCGCAGTTCTTACAGGGAAGTTCAACTCTAATCTTACCCATGGTGCCCCTTTCGGCGGTCTGGGAGGTTTCTCAAAACAAATGAATCGTTGTGCTCACCTGGTTCGGATACGTGTAAGGCGTTGGCCTGAAAGCGCATGTTTGACAACCCGGCCAACGCCTCCCACGTCATCTGACATTTCTCAGATTTCTTCGAGCTCGTGCTTCCGAAGGAACCCGATCGTGCGTTTCGCGTCTTCGAGTTCCATCAGTTCGCGACGGTCGGCAGGATCAGACCGCACTTCAAGCAACCGATCCTGCACCGCTTTCAATGCTGCTTCCAGTTTGGGTTTAAAACGTGTTTGATCGAGCTCAAACAGCGCGTCTTGGTAAACCTGCTTCCACATAGACTGATTCCTGGCTTGTGAGACCTGCATGACACACCTCCAGATTGGCAAGTGAGACTTTCCGGCCAAACGTAGCCGACGCGGCAGAGCTAATCCCTGCGGCTCTGGCAACTTAAATTTGAGGTCTGATGAGTCTCAGCAACGGAGAACACAAGCGGCGAGAGATAGCAGTGTTGGAGGGGTTGTTCTCTCGGAAGAACTTAGAGAGCACGTACTTTGGTTCGCGGCGAAGAGCCTCGGGGAGTCCACAGCAAGCCCCTGCTGATCCCGGTGACTCGGGATTCTTACGGGTGACACGTGCAGCATCTCAATTTGGGTGCACGAAGAGTCGTCGTCCGAGAGGTCGTCAGGGTAGGCGAACGAAAACACCGCAAAGGTGGCGAGAACCACGAATAGTATCCGGACAAATTTCCTTTTCATGGCTTGCGGCAACGTCGAACGAATTAAGTTTACCAATAAAAACTGCAATCGGTCTAAGAGTTTTTGCCTCGCTGTGGAAATCTCGTGGGACCACACTTACCCAGCCATTTATGAGGAGGGCTACTGTCCGCTTCCAGACAAGAAAGGAAGGACCGACGCGATCAAGAAGATGGCTGTCGATCTGCATGATAGTGCTGCCCTTCGGATGATTGTTGGTGCAATGGTGATGTCACGTAAACAACGACATGACTACAGGTTCCAAGGCCGCCGACAATAAAGCCCTAAATCTGGTTGGACGCCTATGCAGCGGCGGGGGTAGAGTGTGCATCTGATTAAGTAACGGGACACGCGTGCAAGGACCAATCAAATGCGCGTTGGTGATTTTGGCGGCGGCTGCCGTATTGTCCGTTTTGATTACTCCTGCGCTGGATGAGCTTCCCTGCACGGTTGGTAAACGTGCTCCTCACCTGACAGCGCTGGTTTGGGTCGCCGCGATTTCCCCTCTCGCCCCCTTCCTCTCGTCTGCGGCCGTGTATTTGTGCAACAAGGAGTCGCAATTTTCGCGGGCTATAGACGTGCTTTCCTCTAACTGTACCCTTCTCTGCTGAAGCGCTTTCGCTCTCTTTCACGCTCCAACCTTAACCCAAAATGTTGCGGGAGCACGCGCATGTCTGCAGAGTGGCGTAGCAAATCGCCAAGCTTAATCACCGGCATCTTCTGCGAACCGTTTTGTGCTGCGAGCGCAATTGCAGCGCTATTGCGAAGCGGCTTTGCAGATGCCGATATTTCCGCAGTTGGCGTATTGGAGGGACACGCGCCTGCTGTCCGCGAATTCTTTCTTGGAGTTGGCCTGTCGAGTCACCTCGCCGCCTTTTACAGCGACTGGTTTGATGACGGGGCTGTGCTCCTAATGGTCCATGCGAACGCAGCGTGCAGAAAGATTGCCATCGAACTGCTGAAACATTACGGCGGAGTGTGCGCTCCGGTAGCCAATGACACGCAAGGTGAGTGATCGTCCAGCCGCCTTCAACGGAGAATCACATCAATAGAAGGGAACTTTGTGAGCCAAAGTCAGAGCAGACAAGGACTGAAAATTCTGGAAGTGCTCGCGGCGTGGAAATCGATTCTTGCTGGCAGCGCTCCCATGATGTCTATCGAAATCACGCGTGAATGCCCGCTCAGTTGCCCAGGTTGCTATGCATATGGCGAAATGCATCTGGGCGGCTCGGTCAACTTGCGAAGCTTGAGCGACTACCGGGGCAACGACCTGGTGGATGGCATCGTGCATCTCGTTCGGCAGCATCGTCCTCTGCATGTTTCTCTGGTGGGCGGCGAGCCTTTGGTTCGCCATCGTGAATTGAGTCGAGTACTGCCGATGTTAAGCAGTATGAGAGTCCACACCATGGTGGTCACCAGCGCTGTTATCCCGATCCCCGTGGAGTGGATGAGTATTCCAAGAGTAAGAGTAACAATCTCTGTGGATGGTCTCCCGGAACATCATGACGTGCGCCGTAAGCCAGCGACCTACGACCGCATCCTGAAGAACATTGCCGGATGTCGGGTAAACATGCACGGGACAATTACCCGGCCCATGCTTGAGCGCCCCGGGTACATTGAAGAATACATTTCCTTTTGGAACGCACGTCCTGAGATAGTTCGCATCTGGATCAGTCTATACACACCTCAGAAGGATGAACATAGCCCTGAAATGTTGAGTCCCGGAGAGCGCGAGAGGGTGGCTGCCGAGCTGCCGGCATTGCGGGCGCGATATCCGAAGCTCCTGGCCAACAGCGGCATTTCTCAGGCTATTCGTGTCCCCCCTACCAGCCCGGAGGAATGCATGTTCGCCAGAATGTCGACAAACTATTCCGCGGACCTCGCGACCCGGGTTGAGCCGTGCATCTTCGGCGGGAATCCTGACTGCTCCCAATGCGGATGTGCAATCAGCAGCGGTCTCCACTGGCTCAAGGACGTGAGACTGGGGGGAATGATAAAGATTGAAAACATAGCTAGGGCTTCGATTGTGGTCGGCTCGTTTGTCGGCGGGTTGCGAAGAGGTTATCGCCCACACGCTCGTTGGAACTCCCAGCCGGCGGCTCGGCTGGTCAAAATCGGACAGCCTAATCCCCGAGACAGCAGGTCAGCATGAGAGTTCTCTTAGCAGTCCGAAAGAGGAAAGGACCAGTACGACGAAAGTCCGTACGCCGTGCGCAGTCGCCTTGGCTGGTTAGATGCTTGGTGACCTACTGATAAAACGATGCGTTAAATCCGCGGGGGTGCTGTTGCTAGGTACCCTCCTCGCTCTCAGCTCGGCTTGTGCCTCCCGCCACATTGTCGAGGCGCCGACTGGTCGCCTCGGGGTTCAGCCAGGAGCGTTTAACCAATACTCGCCTGAACAGGACGTTGAAATCGGCAAGCAGGCGCAGAAAGAAGTGAGCCGCCAGATGCCGGTGCTTCCCGACTCGAGTCCGGTCACAAGATATGTCCAGCGGCTGGGGCAGGAGTTGGCGGCTCACGCGCCCGGCCCGAACCAGTGGCCTTTTTCGTTTCACGTGGTGAACATAAAGGAAATCAACGCGTTCGCCCTGCCCGGCGGTCCAGTGTACGTGAACGTCGGGACCATCGGGGCCGCGGATGACGAAGCCCAACTGGCCGGGGTGATGGCGCATGAGATCTCGCACGTAGTGCTGCGTCATTCCACCGAACAGGCCAGCAAGGCCGCCATGGCACAGCTCCCACTCGCCGTTCTGGGGGCGGCGATCGGCCAGAGCACGGCAGGTCAGCTGGCGCAATTAGGCGCTTCCATCGGGGCGCAATCCCTGTTTCTGAAATACTCGCGCGACGCCGAGCGCGAGGCCGACCTCCTGGGATCACAAATCATGTACGACGCGGGTTACAACCCTTACGAGATGGCCGAGTTCTTTGCCAAGCTGGAGAAGGAAGGCGGGTCCGGGGGCCCACAGTTCCTGAGCGACCACCCTAATCCCGGAAATCGGGTAGAAAGCGTAAGCAAGGCCATCAACAAGTTCCCGAAGAAAAATTACAGGAAAGACAGCCCCGCGTTCGAGCAGATCAGGTCCGAGGTGGCAAAGATGAATCCACTGACCTCGCAGCAGGTGGCGCAGCAACAAAAGCAGACGCCGGAGCGGGAGCCGGCGCCGCAGCAGCAGTCGCAGATCGGCAACATCAATCTCCAGGATGTCATGTCCAGCGGCCGGTTTCGTGTCTTTGATCACAATGCGTACCAGGTCTCGTACCCGGACAACTGGCAGGTGTTCGGCGACGCCAGCTCAGCCGTAACCATTGCGCCTCCTGCGGGCGTGGCGGAGAACGCCATCGCCTATGGAGTGATCGTCAGCGGCGTTCGTCCCGAGTCGGACGGGGAGTCGCTCGATAGGATTACTAGGGATTTGCTCGACTCCTTACACAGGTCGAACCCTGGCTTGCGGGTCAGCGGCGACGCCAAAGACATTCGAGTAAACGGGGCGCGCGGAAAGTCGGTATACCTCGTCGGGCATTCGCCGGTGCCGGGACCGAACAGCCCAGTCCGAGAACGCGATTGGCTCGTAACCCTGAAGCGGCGGGATAATTCTGTCCTGTACCTTGTATTCATCTCGCCCGATAAGGATTTCGGACGAATGGCGCCGGCGTTCGAGCAAATGCTGCGGAGCGTGCGAATCAAATAAAAATATGTAGGCTTACGGCGTAGAACTGGATTTCGGGGTTCGATATGGATGACTCAGCACTTGATCGGAAAGAGGCGGCCAAGCATGGTCGCAAACCACCTGCTGGGACCGGGGCCGCCCACCCCAGCCACCTGTCTTTGGAGGGGGTGCACAGTTCCGTCGAGGTGCCGCATTATCAGGCCGGCTTCTGGGAGCACTGGCGGGCTTTCGTTGGCCCGGCGATTCTGGTCAGCGTCGGCTACATGGATCCCGGCAATTGGGGGACGGACCTTCAAGGCGGTGCTCAGTTCAAGTACGGGCTCTTGTGGGTGGTCGCCCTAGCCAGCCTGATGGCCATCTTCATGCAGATAATATCCGCCCGATTGGGCGTGGTGACCGGGAAGGATCTCGCCCAATGCTGCCGCGACTGGTATCCCAAGTGGACCCGTTGGCCCAACTGGCTGACGAGCGAAGTCGCAATTGGTGCCTGTGACTTGGCGGAGGTGCTCGGGAGTGCCGTAGCCCTCAACTTGATGTTCCATATCCCGCTGCTGTGGGCGGTTATCATCACGGGCTTGGACGTGCTACTACTCTTGGCCTTGCAACGTTTTGGGATGCGCACCATCGAGGCCGTAGTCCTGCTGCTGATAGTGACAATCGGCGTGTGCTACTTCATCGAGATTTTCATTCTTCCGCAGACCCAACCTAGCTTTCTGGAAATGGGACGGGCACTGGCTACACCGCACTTTCGTCAAGCGGGGATGTTATACGTCGCCATCGGTATCATCGGCGCGACCGTGATGCCCCACAACCTGTACCTGCATTCAGCCCTCGTACAGAGCCGCAAGCTGCAGAAGGACGAACCGTCCATGCGGCGCGCGATCCAATTCAACACCATCGACTCCATTGCAGCCCTGACCATCGCCTTCTTCGTCAACGCGGCGATTCTGGTGCTCGCGGCGATGGTGTTCTTTGGGAAGGAAAGCGTGACCCTATCCGGCGGGCAAGTGGTCAAGTTCAGCGGCGACAGTGATTGGATCCGGATCGCTTATTTGACACTGGCGCCGTTGTTGGGGACGGCTGTTGCGAGCACTCTGTTTGCGGTGGCGCTCCTGGCGAGCGGCCAGAGCAGCACCATCACGGGCACGCTCGCCGGGCAAGTCGTGATGGAAGGCTTCATGCATTGGCGAATCAAACCGTGGGTGCGGCGGCTCATCACCCGGACGCTAGCCATCCTGCCGGCGGTCTTCATTGTCGGCCTGCGAGGCGAGAGCAGCGTTACCGATCTGCTGACCCTCAGTCAAGTGGTGCTAGCGCTGCAGCTTCCGTTTGCCATGTTCCCACTCCTGCACTTCACGAGTTCCCGCAAACGAATGGGGACTTGGAAGAACGGTTGGTTTCTACTGATTGCCGGTTGGGCCAGTGCTATTCTGATCACCACAATGGACATTTCCGGCTTGCCGGACTCGCTTAAAGCTGCGTGGCAGGTCATCGTCGGCGGATGACGCCAGATGACAGAAGCGGAACAACATGTACGACACCATTCTGGTGACGTTGGACGGCACGCCGACTGACCGGGCGATTATCGAACACGTCAAACAGCTCGCGGAGCTTGCGAAGAGCCATTTGGTGTTGCTTCATGTGGCCGATGGATGGGCCGCAAGAACCTATGGCCCGGACGCGGTCAGTCCGGAAATCGCCGAAGACACTGCGTATTTGGCACAAGTCCGTGCAGAGTTTCAATCAATGGGCATTCCCACAGAGGCCGAACTGGCGTACGGCGAACCGGTTACGGAAATCGTCAAATGGGTTCAGCAGAAGGGTTGTGACCTAGTGGCCATGAGTACACACGGTCATCGCCTAATAGCCGACATAGTTCTCGGCGCCACAGCCAGTCGAGTCCAGCATAGTATCAGCGTGCCCGTTCTCCTGCTCAGGGCGAAGTGAAGTATTCGCAGGATCAATGCATCGCTAGACACCTGGCACGAGGGCAAAACTCCCGCTTGACGAGAGCGAGTTTACATTGCGTGAAAGCAAATAGCTTACCAAAGGTTTTTCGCGCAATGTCGTTAACTGCCGAGCGCTGCTTTTGGAAGCGCTCACGCTTGAAGGGTTTGCCTGCACCACGGCGGCGAACAGCACGAGGAGAACATCCACCACAGGCAGCACGCATCGTGGCCGGTCCCTGGCGAGTCGACCGTCCCGGTGGGCGTTTCTGCGAGCTGTTCACCTGCTGTCGTCGGCACACTCTTTTGCTGCCTGTAATCGCAGAGCAAAAGGACAACCGCCAGCAGCAATAGCACGATGGCGACCATCAGCTTGGTACGATTTTGATTGCGCATTCGCCTTCGGGCCCTGTTTCGTTGGTGAGCGTTTAGTTCTTAGTGAAGCTAATGTAGATTCATCTCCGATCAGTAGTGCCGGAGGTAGGACTCGGCATTAAACAAGCATTTAGGCAACTCCTCTTTTCTATGCAACTTCTCTGAGAAGCCTTCTGATCCGATCCACAAAGTACTTGGGATCTTCATCTTTCGGAATCAAGGTGATGGCGGAAACCGTAGCCGCAGGAGCGCGGTAGCCGACCAAAAGGGCCACTTGCTGCTGAGGACCCGCTACCTTGCCAATTTCTTGGCAAAACTTGATTCCGGCCCACGGATTCGTTTCGACGTCTACCAGCACCAAATCGTAAAAGTTTGGCTGCCAGCGAGCGCGGGCTTCTTCGGCATCCCGAACCGTATCCACCGCATAGGCCTGTTGCTCGAGAATTGTTGCTCGCACCTTCTGGTTACTCGGGTTGTCGCCGACAAGCAGAATTCTCCATTTTGCCTTCGGTAAAGCAGGATTTCTATCGGTGGGTTTTCTAGCCATCGCCGTGATCTTGTTAACCAGAGAATTCTCCTTCTAAATTGACGGGGCGTATCGCGGGGGCCCTTGCGAGCCCCCGGCAAGTTTGCCGGCGCTACCAGATCAGCTTCACGCCTAGTTGCATCTCGCGCTTGCCTCCCGTGAACTGCTTCGGATTCAGGAACAGGTCAGAGGTGACGTTCGAGTAGGTAGTGCTCAGGGCATTATTTACCGTACCAATCAGCACACCGGTCTGAAAGACGGTGGGCTGAGCGAGGGAAAAGTTGTAATGGTTGAAAACGTTGAAGGCATCCGCCCGGAACTGGAGGGTCGCTCGTTCGGTCAGCTTGGTGTTCTTGAACATCCCCATGTTCCATATGTTGATGCCCGGACTTACAAAGCTATTACGCCCCAAAGTGGGGTTAGCCCCCAGTTCGGCTTGCACGTAACGCGCATTGGGATTTTTCGCCACGTAACCCGCGACGTTGCCATTTCCCCCGACGCACCCCGGGTCAAACGAGGCGACGCTGGTGGCACCGCCCGGCCCGGCACAAACGTAGTTCACGGCCGTGCCCAGGTTGGCGGTTCCGCCTGGGTTGAGAATGGCGCGGTCGGCTGCGCCATCGGCATTGGCGTTCGAGTCGGCGTTGGCGAGCAGGGAAAGCGGCTGCCCGCTCTGTGCGATATAGGTTCCATTCCATTGCCATCCGTGGATCAGGGTCTTGAGGAACCCGCTGTCGGTGGCCATGTTCGGGAATTCATAAATCCACGACAGAGCGAACTTGTGGCGGACGTCCAGCGCGGAGTTGGCCCGATCGAGCGCCAGGTTCATCCAGTCGAGCGGACGGCGTGGATTCACGACGCTACTGAACAACTCGTTGGTGGCATCGTCGATGTTGTGCGCCCAAGTGTAGTTGGCGCGCAGCATGAGCCCGCGTGCGAAGCGACGGTTCAAGTCCACCGAGCCCGCGTGATAGGAGCTGGAGCCGATGGGTGGAAACGCCGTCATCAAACTGAACTCGGGATGTATGAACGGATCGAAATTCTTGAAATCGGTGAGACGCGGTCCGCCTACGATCGTTGCCGGGACTTGGCTCGGATCGAAGAACGTTGGCAAAGGCTTTAGCCCAGCCGCGAACGCACTGATTGTGTTAGTGCGCGCCTGGACCAGCAATTGGGTTGCGCGTGTGCCCAAATACCGCAGTTCGAGGCTGGTATCTTTCATGATTTCCCGCTGCACGCCCAGCGTCCAGGTCAGTACCTTCGGCTGGACCTGATCAAGAATGATGCCCTGGCTTAGTAGCCGGGCCTCTGCCTGAGTGGTGGGAGTCGCGTTCACCAAACCTCCTCCTGCAAGGAAGCCCGTGCCGGAAGCACACCAGGAGGGCGGATTAGGCAGGCCGCATGTGATGTCTGGGTCTTGCTGGATTTGCAGTTGCGGCGGCAGTGACAACACTGGGAAATTTTGTGGCGTTACGTCGAATGACACGCCAAACCCACCCCGGACTGCCCACCTGCCCTCGCCCGTGGGATCCCAGGCAAAACCAACTCGCGGCATCAGATTGTTCGTATCCGTTGTTGGTTCCCGGAATTCGTACACCCGGGGCAGAGTAGAGATCGCATTCAAAGTCTGCTTCCTCACATCAGCCGGGTTGCTTGTCCATTCGTAGCGCAGACCCAGGTTAAGAGTCAGACGGGGCGCGACTTTCCAGTCATCCTGAATGAAGCCGTATATCGCGTGCTGGTTGCCGTCGAAGAATCCGGTACCCACGCCGCGAAGGGCCCGGTTAAACCCGTCGGGAACCTGATCATTAATTAGCCTCTGAAGGTTGGGATAGTCCCATTCGCCTCGCTCCCGAGGCAGGAAGTTGGTGGGAGCGATCCATCGGCGGTATTCCGGGCCGAACTTGATGGTATGCGCGCCTTTGACGATGCTGATGTTGTTCAGGACCTGGTAATTGTTTTGGGTGTAGCTCTGCGGAGAGTTCCCCTCAGGGCCGATGTTCAAACCGAGGTCGTCTATTTCGGCATTGGGGAAATTCGCGAATTCAGCCGGTACCGTAAAGGCCTGCACAAAACGAGAATACGATACGCGGAAGTCATTGATCACACGGTCGCTGATCGCCCAGGCATCGGTAAGGATGATCTTGCGGCTATCCGCGCTGAGTGAACCCGTGAACTGCGCCAGCGGAGTATCCGGGTTGACGTTGGGTGAACGCTGCCGGTCGTACAGGAAGCGCCCCCGAAGCTGATGACGCCCCACGTTCAGATCGCTATTGATGTTGAAGTCGTGCTGGTTAAGGTAGCTGGGCGCCGCCGGCTGAAACGCGCCAATCGGAATTAACACCCCATTGACGGTCTCCGGAGTCTTATCAGCTACCGGCGCCGTTGGGAACTGACTCAGGATGCTGCGCACGCTGTCGTTGGCTGCCATGCTGTTCAGCTGCGCCAGACCTGCGGCTGTGGGAGCAAGCTGCTGCACTGCCGCCACCGCCAGCCCGACATTCGAGAACTGGTAAGCACCATAAATGAACAGTCGGTCCTTGATGAGCGGGCCGCCAATGTCCAATCCCGTTCGATTCCGGTCAACCCGGCGCGGAGAGGTCAAACCTGAGGCCCCCTCCAGATTGTCCATAGCGTTGAAGTTGCGGTTGTTGTTGAACTCCCAGAACGAGCCGTGCCAATTGTTGGTGCCGGACTTGGTCACAATGTTGAACTGACCTCCGGCCGAGTGGCCCAGTTCGGCGCTGAACATGTTGGTCACGAGATTGAAATCGGCGACCGCTTCGGGGATGACTTCCGAGGTGTGACCGGTGACGTCAACGCGATTGTCGTCCACTCCGTCAATGTTGAAGCTGTTCAGCCGAGGACGGGCACCGCCAATGGAGCCACCTTCACCCAGTACGCCTGCGCCTTGAGTAGTGGTATTAGGCGCCAGCAAAGCGAGGTTCAGAGGACCACCCCCTAGGCCTGGACTTGGTAGATCCGTGACCGCACGCGCGCCGAAGTCATGTGAGAGCTGTGATGTAGTGGTCTGGACAACTTCAGAACCGCTGACCACCTCGACAATCGTTCCCGTCGCTGCTACTGCTAATCTGGCATTGGCCGTGATTGCTTGGTTAGGTAATACGTCGACATCTTTGCGGGTGTACTTCAAAAAACCAGGTGCTTCCACCTCCACTGTGTACATCCCGATAAGCAAATTAGGAAATGCATAGTTTCCGGCGTTGGTTGTCGACGCCGATTGCTTCACGCCAGTTAACTGGTTTGTGGCTGTGACCGTCGCTTCACTTACCACGGCGCCCGAGGGATCCTCTACGGTGCCACTTAATGACCCATCCAATCGTTGAGCATGGGCTGAAAGCGACAGTATGACGGCCGCAAACGCTGATATGGTGTAGTAACGTCTGCGATTCATTTTGCCTCCATAAGAATGCCACTGGTATTCCAGACGGCAGAAAGTGTTGGCGAACTGGGCCGACCACTCCCGTTCGTCAACGGTCAGAGTTTGTCAATGACTAAGGACGTGGTGAAACTGGGCTGGTCTAACAGAGGCGGGTGCAATTGAGAGCGATGAGGTCGGCGTGATAATTCTCGGAGCCAGGGACCAAAACCGCAAGCGGCGAAGGTGTAGAGTGCTGCACCCAACTTTTGTTTGTCGCGGTGACGGCACCGAACGCAACTACATGAGGTCTTTGCGTAGCTCGAGAGACGCGTGCTACTGTGGGCTGCGGGTCAAAATCAGGCGAGACGACGGCAACAACAATCCCCGCAATCAGCAGCACTCCGACGAGTTTGAGCCAGGGATTCACGGGAAACCCGCTTGACTGATTGTAGTCCAAGCTGACGCTTGGTTGTCAAATAAGGGGAACCGGTTCCCGGGGCACATGCTCGCACTGGAGAGGATAATTTAGCCCGAAAGAACACGTGACTGGCGATTTTTGTACCACGTGGAATGAAAGAATCCGCCGAGGAAGGAGCCGGACTGTCCAGCCTCCGATTTCAACGTCCTTGGTGGGCAACAACTGCGGTGCGAGTTCTTTGATCCTTTCAGCCGCGAGGATCACTCGGCGTCTTCAGCGCGTATCGGAGATATGAGAGCCGCATGAGCCAGAGGGCGTACTTCACGTCTTCTTCATTGCGGAGATGAAAAATAATCCAGCCTGAATTGGGAGCCCAGCGGTGCTCTCGGCAAGACCTTCGGCCAAGAGCGCATCGCGAACGCGGCGCAGGAAGGGTATGTCAACGATGCCGCCAGTATGGACGTGTCCGACTCCTGCGCTTCTGAAGCTGAATTCCGTCCCGCCAAAGCGATGCAGGTGAGCATGATATGTGTGGCCAACCCGAGATTTTCTCTTCCAGCTTTTTTAGGTGCCTCATTGTTCAACTCCATTGCCTTCTCTTTTCGATGACCGAGTGTGACCACTTGATTCGGGGAAGGAACAGCCGCCGACTGCCGCCCCGAACACGAGCGAGACGTGATACTTATATTCGACTATGGTCGCCGTCACGCACGACGTGTCGTTTGTGTTTATCGAACTGGGTCTGGTCATCGTTGGTCTTGCTGTGCTGGCTCGGCTTGCCAGCCACTGGGGTTTCTCGGCGATCCCCTTGTATCTTTTGGCTGGCCTCGCCTTCGGCAATGGCGGTCTAGCGCCTCTTAGCCTCAGTGAAAGCTTTGTTCGCATGGGGGCAGAGATTGGCGTGCTATTGCTCCTGTTTATGTTGGGGCTAGAGTACAGCGGGGATGAATTGAAGGAGAGTCTGCGAACCGGGCTCCCGGCGGGTGTCGCGGACTTTGTATTGAACTTCACGCCGGGTCTCATAGCTGGACTTCTCTTCGGATGGCATCGGCTGGCTGCCGTCTTGCTGGGCGGCGTTACGTACATTTCGTCCTCTGGCGTGATTGCGAAGGTGCTACACGAACTCCGGCGAATGGAGAACCCAGAGACGCCTTTGGTCCTGTCGGTGCTGGTGCAGGAAGATTTGGCAATGGCTGTGTACCTGCCGCTTGTCGGTGTGCTGCTTCGTGGCGGGGGGACTGCAACAATTGCTCTCTCGGTCGCAATTGCAATTGTGGTGGTCTTTGTTGTGCTCTTTGCGGTGGTACGGTATGGGCATCAGCTAAGCCAATTTGTCGCTCACGAATCCGACGAAATCATTCTGCTGACGATCTTCGGGACTGTGCTGCTGGTGGCTGGTGTTGCGCAGCGATTCCAAGTGTCGGCAGCAATCGGAGCATTTCTGGTCGGCATTGCGCTGTCTGGCTCGGTTGCCGAGCAGTCGCGTCGTCTTGTCAGTCCACTGCGAGACCTGTTCGCCGCAATATTCTTTTTCTTCTTTGGGCTAGAAGTTGACCCCGCAAGCCTCGTCCCGGCGCTGCCATTCGCTCTGGGACTAGGAGTGGTGACGACCCTTACGAAGGTGCTGAGTGGGTACTGGGCCGCTCGTCGCGCAGGAATAGACCATCGAGGACGCTTGCGGGCGGGCACGGAACTCGTGGCACGTGGTGAGTTCTCAATTGTCATTGCGGGTCTGGGCGTCTCGATAGAGCCAAATCTCGGGCCGCTCTCAGCCGCCTATGTGCTGCTGATGGCTGTGCTGGGGCCATTTCTAGCGCGGCTCGCCAGATGAGGATCCCGGCCACCGGAGGGGCTGGCAGAAGTACCAGCCGCATAGGACGTTCGGGTCGGTGTGGAAGAAGAACCACTCGTTGAGTAATTGTCGATAACATTGCATCACACACAAGCGAGCGGCGAGTTGCGCTCGCAGGACAACTTTCATGAATGTGGACTTGCGAACCCAACAGATGCTCATGCTCCCGGTTCCATTCACTTTATCTGGCCCCATGCTACGCGAAGAAGCTTTCTCGCAACAACAACGCTGAGTAAACTACCGGACAGGATGGCGAGCAAAATGACTGAGAAAAAACCCGATACTCTGGCAGCCTCCCCGGTCCAAAGCCCACTGCGATTGGGGTCTCGCGCGATATTGTTTGCCGGTTTCGGAGCATTGCTAATTCTGATGGCGATCATATGCATCGATTCGCTGCACACTCTGGGAGCGTTCGAGGCCAACAATATTCAGATTCGGCAAGCCTTTTTCTATCGCGAACGTACGCTCGAACAGGTTCGAGCCCGCCTGTACGAGTCGGGTAACATTATGCGGGACTACACCCTGATCGAATCAGACCCGCACGCACAGGAAATGCTCAGGACTGAGCTTCAATCTATTCACGAGGAGACCGCCGCAGCATTGAAAGCATGTATTGAGTCTCTGCCTACAGGTAAAAGGGAGCCATTTCACACTCTCGCTGTGGAACTGCAAAATTACTGGTCGACGATTGATCCCATTTTCGCATTAGGTGCGAAGGAGAAGAAAGAACTAGGCAATTCCGTGCTACGTCGCGATGTGCTCTCGCAGCACGGGGCGATCCTGGCGATTACGAAGGAAGTTAGCGCGGTGAATGACGAAGAGCTGAAGGAAGCCGACCGAAGGATCGCGGAAGTGTTTGCGCAGTTTCGACGCCGCTTGCTGGTGGTTGCCACGATTGTTGTCAGCCTCGGATTGATTCTGGCCGCCACAACCATCATGTACGCTGGGCGACTCGAGAAACGGGTCGAGGAGAAATACCACGAGAGCCTGCAAGCACAGCGCGGCCTGAAAGAACTGTCAAAGCGTCTCGTCGACGCCGAGGAGCAGGAACGACGTGCCATTTCCCGGGAACTTCATGATGAAGTTGGTCAATCTTTAAGCGCCCTACTTGTGGATGTTGACAACTTGACAGAGATGTCCAGCGAAGCAGGCGTCTTTCGGCAGGGCCTTCAGAACATCAAGATGCTTGCGGAAAACTGCGTCAACGAAGTACGCAATATGGCCCTGTTACTGCGCCCTTCGATGTTAGATGACCTTGGTCTCGTCGCGGCGCTTGAGTGGCAGGCGCGCGAAGTCTCCAAGCGCACGGGTATGCTTGTTGATACGTTGGAAGAGAATGTTTCGGACAACTTGCCAGAAGAGCATAGGACGTGCGTTTACAGAATCGTACAAGAAGCTTTGAATAATTGCTCCAAACACGCATACGCGAAGAACGTCCGGATTGTTGTGCGCCAGGAGCCGAATCACCTCCGAGTCAGCATCGAAGATGACGGGAAGGGTTTTGATGCAAGCCGTGTGCGCGGTTTGGGATTAGTTGGCATTAACGAGCGAGTGAGTCAGTTAGGCGGCCAGTTAAAAGTGGACTCAGATCCGACGCGAGGCACACGCCTTCGAGTCGATCTGCCGCTCCCGAGCGCATCCGCCGATCTGGAGAATTGAGTTCATGAGGAAGCTGCGGATTGTGTTGGCCGACGATCACACTGTTATGCGCACAGGGTTGCGCGCTTTGCTTGAGCGCCAACCCAACCTGGAGGTTGTCGGCGAAAGTGAGAACGGACGTGAAACTGTTGAACTCGCCGCCTTACTCAGCCCAGATGTGGTGGTGATGGACGTGGGCATGCCTGTTCTGAACGGCATCGAGGCTACCAGAACGATCGTGACTCAGCGTCCGGCCACGGCGGTAGTTATCCTCAGTATGCACGCCGACGAGTCGTATGTGATGCGTGCTTTGAAGGCCGGAGCCCGAGGCTATTTGCTCAAGGACTCAGCTGCGGCCGATCTGATCAGTGCGATCTTGGCGGTTTCGCAAAATAAGTCATTTTTTAGTCCTAAGGTGAGCCGCATTCTAGCTGAGGACTATGTTCGCGTTCTCAAGCAAAGAGGAGCGGTCGATAGCTACGACTTGCTTACGAGCCGTGAGCGGGAGATCCTGCAACTCCTGGCTGAAGGGAAGGCCAACAAAGAAGTAGCAACAGCTCTCAACATCAGTCCCTACACCGTCGAGACTCATCGCAGTCATATCCTGGAGAAACTGAACCTCCACAATCCTGCCGAGCTCATTCTCTATGCAGTACGCAAAGGAATTATTAGTTAAATGGGGTTTAAGGGCGCTTCTGCTTGCGCGCCGACAAAACGTTGGCTCGAAAGGGACGAAATCCCAGTGCTTCGCGATATGGCGGACAGCCGATAGAAGCGGGGCCCCTTTTCTTCTGCGAGCATAGCTAAATTTCAGGCCCCGAATACACTCCAGTTGGGATAGACATCAACCGCTCTCATCCATCAATCTAGGGCATTGCCAAGAGAGGCTCTATCGCCATGTCTAGCTCTATCTCTTTTTCTCCTTGTGCACGCCCTCAACACGACAGACCGGTAGGGTGACTCTGCTATGCGGGCAGACGTAACAGGAGGTACGAAACACATGATTCAGCTCGACCAAACAGCTGCACCGCATGACCCTGTGGAAACCTGGGACGCGGATGGGGAGAAGTCCGAATGTGCCTTTGCCCAACTTGAACGGAGGGGGCTGATGTTGCAACTCCCCACCGGATTGGTTGTAAGTTCAGATAACGAAGTTCGTCGAAAGCTTGCCGAAATCCTTCGGCAATGCGGGCTTGCACCCGTCTTTGCTTCTACCGTGGCCGAGAGCGGGACGGCTCTGGCCGGGCATGAGGTTTTCATTGTGCTCTGCAATGACTGCCCGGACGATGGCAAGTACCAGGATATCGTGAAATTGGTGGGCCATTCTGACCCAAGAGTGCCAGTAATTGTTGTTTCGCGGACAGGCGACTGGCCGGAATACCTAACAGCGATCTGCGGCGGGGTATTTGACTACTTGGCGTACCCACCTATTCCTGGGGACCTTCAACAGACCATCCGAAATGCTTTGCTGGGGCACAAGTGGCAGCGGCACTTCGAAGCCGCTTGAGTTCTCTAATTCTCGTCAATGGGAAGGAAAAAAGACATGGGCGTCAGACCAGTCATGGTTCTTCTGGTGGGGGAAAAACGAGAATCGCTTCAACTGCTGCAATCGCTGAACCGTCGAGGGTGACATCGCCGAGTGGCGCAGTCTTATCGGGATGCTTGCAATCAGGTGTCCTGAACACAGCTCGACCTCGTACGCAGCCAGTACCACCTGCCGGACTGAACGGCCTTTCCGCTGCATCTCCGATCAGTAGGATCCCCCGCGAGTCTGTTTTGCTCCGCACGCGTCGAGAACGGCTCCTTATGGTTAAAGATGCTCGAACGAGGCAAGGGACGCGTCGGTACATCAGTACTGTGGTCGAATGATTTGACTGAAGCACTCGCCAAGGCTCTAGACACTGCGTTCAAGTCTGACGAAATGGAAACCGTTGCTTCGGGAGCTAACTTGAAGTCTTCCTCGACACGCATTCCTGTATATGCCAGCGAGAAGTAATCAAGGAAGGGGGATTCTTCGGATGGTTCACTCATGCCAGTCTCAGAAATATTCTTTGGGGGCTTCGGGTGAGGAGCAATAGGCCCTAAGTGCGCTGAAGTCTCACATAGCTCCGCCATCTTCGCCTTCCAAGGTCGCATGCTGTCCCCCTTCCCGCTCCCGTGTGCCCATAGCTAAATTTGAGCCTCAAAATACCCTCCCGGCGGGATAGCCGCCCGTCGCTTTCCCTTCTATGCTCACCCCTGAAAGTTGAAGCGACACTGACATGCGGGCTGGTAAATCAATTGTAAGGGAACTTCGTTGTCCAGCCCGCGTCAGAAAAAACCAAAACTGGAGAAATCGAAAATGCGAACTAACTTGAAACGGATGATCGTTGCTTTTGCAGCGGTCGCGCTTCTTGGGACGGGACCGGTCTTTGCTTCTCCGCCGGCCCCGCCACCTGACTCATCGGCCTACTCGTCGAGGCGGGCATCAGCACTCCTCGCCGAGATCAAGAAGGAAACGGCAGAGCTAACGCTCCATGCAGACACCCTGGGAACCTTCGCCCGGAGCCCCCGATATAGCTGGCAAAGCCATGCTTTTTGCTTGGAGAGAGTCAAGGGTCACATCAACGCGGTGGGAGAACGCACTGCCGAGCTGCAGCAGATACGTTACGCCGTACTTCCCTGGCAGCAGCTGGCGATCACCGAGGTAACTTCTCACGCGGCGCAGGTGGCAGCTAGCACCCAGGCAGCCATCGTGCACCTGGGTGAGAATCAAAATCGTCTCTTCGTCTCAGAATACCGAGATCACTTGACTACGATTGCTGACCGCTCGGGGGACATGAAGCAGACGGTGGACAAGTTCCTCGAGTTCGAGAAGGCCCAGCAGAAGTTCCAAGAGTTGCAAAACAAGTTGGAGCTAGCGGGTGACTGATGCCGAGGAGTTGTTGATCCGGTCAGTGGGGGAATCGAACGTTCCTTGGGCCAGGGGAGAACAGAACGACCTGCGCCCTTCCGAGAAAGGAACCGTCACGGTTCCCCCACTTGACGGTCATCACAAGTTACCGGTTAACCGCCAAGTTATCGGGACTTGCACCGCAATGCGAGAGCTGAAGAGTAGCAGACAAAGGCCGCCGGAACCGGGGGTGGGAGGATTACGACCAGAACAATAAGGAGATAACTCAACTATCACCAGGGATTTTCTCGTAGCCAACTACCCGTGAGATGGTGCAACACAGTTTCGGACTGGCGGCGTAGCGCTCGGTGAGAGAAGAAAAGAGAGAGAAAGATACAAGAGAATTCATTTTCAAAATGCAAAATCGAGCCTTAAAGGAGGACTCCCCTAATGAAAACCATCGTAAAATCCGCCAGCTCGGCAACCGAGATGCAGATCTCGACCGGGCTAGAAGAACAAATCCGATACCGCGCTTACCAATTGTACGAACAGCGCGGAAACGCAGACGGATACGAATTAGAGGACTGGCTGCAAGCCGAAGCCGAGATTTTGGGCAGCAAGCGTGAACCGGTTGCCGCATAAGGAAACCGCAGCCATCAACGACATGAGTCTCGACAAGGTCCCTTCCGGACCTTGCGCGAAGCGGGGGAGACCGAATACTCGGCTCCCCTTACCCCCGCACCCGAATCTCCAACATTTGAAGAAGCAAGCTAAGACCCAGGAGGTTGGGCCGACCAATCCGAAAAACCTATACGCTAACACCGGCTGCACTGATGGCCGACCGGACTTTCGGTGATCCCCTAGTCTTGGGCACCCACTCTGGGGCACCCATAAGAAAATGAATGAGAACGGCGAGCAAGAATTAGGTGAGTCTATGCAGTTGAAGCACCACTCACATGAATTGAAAAATCAACAACTTTGCTAAAATTCTTTGTTTCGGGACCAGGGGGTCGGAGGTTCATCCTCTCTCCCCGACCACCAATTCTGCACCTTACTTTTCCAGAACTTGCCGCAATAACCATCCTTCACTCTGAACCAGATCGCAGGTCAATGAGTCGACCTGGTTTCGCCAACAACGAGACTTCTTTGTGGCGAGTGTTCTCAGTTTCGATGGGTGGCTTTCCGGCCGTGATTCCCATGGGTTTGACGGCCTGTCATCTGCCGTTTGTCCCCCGTTTGCGATACAGTCCACCAGGGGTTTAAAAGAAAGGTGTGCATATGAATCGGTCCCGCAAGGTGATTGTTCTAGTCATGCTAATTGTGCTGGCCGTCACCCTGGCAGGTGCGTTTATGACTCGCGGGGTGATGGCATACCTTCCTTTCCTGCAAGCCAGGAAGGGGAACTGGACGGGAGCCTATGTGCCTCTCGGAGTTGTGGATCAACGGCCTTGGCAGACAGCGGCGACTTTGGCGGCCTTGGCACAGTCGGCGGAGGAGAAGAAGCTTGCCAGGGAGGCGGAGCGTCTTGCGGATCACCAAGTCGACCAGGCGTTCTCGCAGTACCTGAGGCAGGCAGCCCTTTCAAAAACGACTCTGAGCGGAAAGGCCTTGGCATTGCAGCAAAGGGTGAACGAACTTCAGCAGACCGTCAAGAACGATGAGGCTCGGATCGCGTCCCTCAGTGCAGGCGCGGGCACGAAAGCAGGTGTAGTTTCCAACGCCAGCGATCTGGAGATTGCGAAGGAGCAACTTGGCCTCGACCAAGCCGAGCTGGCCGATTCGATAGAGGATCTCGCCCGCGAAAGCGGAGATCAGAGAGTCAAGCTTCAGCAGGAATTGGCGGCGCGTCAAGCCGCCATGATGCGGTACAGGGAAAACGCGTCCAAAGACGACGGGCAGACTGCTGTTGCTTCAGCCGAACAGTACACGACGTTCGCCCAGCAACTATCCACATGGCGTTCCCTGCGCAAGAGGAAGGAATTGATTGCGCAGGCGCAACAGTTGGCCAAGGCCGACGTGGCCGCTCTCACTGGCGATGAAGAAAGGATGAAGGCAGAGGCCGCTGCCCTTGAGGCCAAAGCTCCTGGAGAGTCCCCTTCGGAACGAATGGAGCGGCTGCAACGGTTAAGCGCTCAACAGAACATCCTGAGCATCCTCCATGATCGCGTGGGAGCGCAGCAGCAGCTTGTGGATCTCTACGGTCGATGGGGAGACCAAGTCCAGTTACAGCAAAAAATCGTAATTCACCTGATATTGCAGTCTCTCGCGATGCTTGCGGCGATCTGCATTTTGGTGATCCTGGCGGGCTGGGGTCTCCAAGTAGCAATGCAGAGGTTCGTTCGTGATCCTCGCCAAAGGCAGACGTTAAGAACGGTACTAAATCTGGGAACGCAACTGGTCGGCCTCTTACTAATTCTGCTGATCATTTTCGGTGTACCGCGGCAGATGCCAACGATCCTGGGTCTGGTGACCGCAGGGCTGACCGTAGTCTTTCAGGATTTCATCTTGGCCTTCTGCGGCTGGTTCGTTTTGATGGGACCAAACGGAGTGAGAGTCCGGGACTGGGTAGAGATTGATGGTGTCGGCGGCGAGGTCGTACAGCTCGGGCTGTTCCGCACGTGGCTTCTGGAGACGGGAAACTGGACCGCCCACGGCCATCCTACGGGCAGAAGAGTGTCGTTCTTGAACGGCTATGCCATACGCGGCAAGTATTTCAACTTCTCCACTGTTGGACAGTGGATGTGGGATGAGATTAAGGTGAGCGTTCCTCCGGGCACGAGTACCCATCCTCTTCTCAAGGGCATTTACGAAGCGACGGTGAAGATAACGGAAGGGGATGCAAAAATGGCGGAAGCGGAATGGAAGAGGGTGACGCACGAAGAAGGCTCGCTGCAATTCAGCGCCATGCCGTCGGTGAATCTCAGGCCGGCAGGAGCAGGTGTCGACATCGTCATTCGCTACATCACTCGCGCCGGAGTAAGAGTTGAGACCAGGAATCATCTGTTTGCGATGATTGTTGACCTGATGCAAGGTGGGTCGAAAGAGGATAGGAATCTTGCTTCACTTGCCCCGCAGGGAGACTGAAAGGCTGTTTACTGCCGATGTTCGGGTACTAGGTCTAGGACTTTAGTAATCGGGTATATAGCCGATTGTGTACAGTCCGTCGGGGTGCAATAAACATCTACAGTTTTAGAAATAAAATTTTCAGGAGCCCTCCCCTATGTTCCGCATTGACCGTGAAGATCCTTCTCTCGCAAAGCAATTGCAGCATCTTGAGCACATCAACCAGTTCCTTTGCCAGATTACAACCGCCATCCTGCTGGACAACCAAGCCTTTGAAAGCGTCTGGAGCACAGCGAACGAGATCTACGATCGCTATCACTCGACCCCGGTGAGATTCATGAGTCATCCCGACTTTGATGCATCGGGCACCCATGCGTTAAACGCATAGCAGGGCGAACGAACTTCGGGCCGTCAGTCTCTGGATGCAGCGCTGGAGACGAGTAAGTTGTAACGTGCCGGGATATCTGTGGCTTACTAAAAGGCCAAAGGCCGGCTAAAAACACGAACGGCAGGGTTCCTGCTCTAAATACGACAACCAGACAAACAATTAACTCGGGAGGAATGATGCCAAGCGTCCATATCGACAATATCGGTGAGATGGCAATCGTTGAATGCGCGGGCAGATTTGTCCGCAATGAGGCGGCTTTCCAGTTACGAGACGCCGTCACGTCGCAGACGGACGCTCGCGTCGTGGTTTTGGACCTCACGGAAATGCACGCGATAGGCGGTGGCGGTTTAGGCGTGCTAGTGCTTCTGCAGAGATGGGCTCAGGACCACGATATTCGATTCAAGCTGTTCAACCCCTCCGGGCCCGTGCGGGACAAGCTGAAGCACGTTGACTTTGAGATTGCCACACTGGAGCAGATGATGAGTCTCCTGAGCCCAGTCGATAGTCAATACGCACGCGCCTTGATCGAGTCGCAATTTCCGTTGCATCAGCTTTCGAAATACGCTTGACAAGAAGAAGCAGGTGCTGGAGCGATTCGCCTCAGTGATGATCCAGATGCGAGTGCCGTCGGTCAGTCGATACGCGGACAGGATTCGGAATCCTTGCTCCAGACTGAGTTGGTTCTCGCGAATGTCGTGCGCGTCCAGATCGCCTGGGTCGAGACAGACGTGTTTAATGAAAAAAGCCAGCGGGTCATCGCCGCTGGCTTCGAACGCTGCCGCCGCTCCGGGTGTCATGACGACATGCCCGAGCGGGAAGAGTGGGCGGTTCAATTTCGCGACCTTGAACTGCCCGTTGTTGACGCAGTACCGGATGTACCGCGCAGCACGCGCCCGGACTACCTTGTAAAACCCCTATTCCTACCGTGGGACGCACAGCTACCCATGCGAGGAAATCTACAGCCAACCCCAACATCAACCCCAACCCCAACCCGCATCTTGCAATTAAGCCAACGCTCGCTCCTAATACATCCGGCATATTCGAGTTCCTGCGACAAGCGACCGCTGCACGTACTACTCCATCTAGCTCGGCAACAGGCAAAGGCATAGCGCTAGGGTAGGAGCAGGAAGCCCGCGCACGTAGAGATGGATTCATCGTGGATGACGGTCGGCAATGCAATACGCATCGTGAATGAATAGCGATGCCTCTCTCCGTAAGACTCACCTGCTAATAGGACCACTCTCTAACACTAGTGTGCGTTTTGCCCTGTATTTATGCGGGCGCGCGAGCGGTGTCCGCGTAAAGGTATGTTCCGCCAGCACGTGAGACGGACTCTTCAATCATCCCTAAGAGCAGACGGCCACCGGCAGTGATGAGAGAAGCAAGGTAAGGCGCGTACCACTGACCCTGCTTTTCGATGGTCACAACCGTGTCGCGCGGATTCTTTTTCTTTGGTGTGTATAGGGAATATGAATCTTTCCCTTTGAACACCTTAACCTGTAACGGTTTCACGTTCTCGGGGTTTACCTCAGCGAAAAACCCGTACATAGCGTTCGCGAATATCTTTAGGGTAAGCGCATCCCACACGCGCGGCATTGGCAGGCCCTGGCGGAACTCGTCCGGGTTTCGCGGATACTTGATACCTGCCCAGAAAAACTGCAGGCCCCGAAGTAGTATTCACTTCTTCACGGGCGGCAGTCGCCTAGGGCATGTCTTGCTTACAAGTACATGACATTTGCTTTACACGAAAATGACATTAGCCTGACAGTTCCCAGATTTCGCCTTGCTAAAGTCTAAAGGAAAGCTCCGCATGGAGGTGGATATGAAGGCGATATGTGTTCTGTCGCTCGCGATGTTGAGCTTTGGGTGCGGGTACAGCCGCCCGAGCCAGATGACACAGCCTGGTATTGTTCCGCTCGTTGCTGCAATCATGCCTCCCAGCCAGATGCACGGTGGTTCGGATTTCACCTTGACGGTCACCGGCAGCAACTTTAACGGGAACGCAGTAGTGAATTGGAACGCTGCGGCGCAACCCAACACAACCCACCCGATGGCGAACATGCTTAGCGTTGTGATCCCCGCTGCAGACATCGCTACTGCTGGCATGGTACAGGTCTCGGTGACCAACCCGGGCAGTAGCACCCCAGGCGGTCCCTATGGCGGCGGTAGCAACACGCCGAGCGAGACTTCCAACAACATGACGTTTACGATCAAATAAGGCACGGGACGCTTGGCTGCGGCCAGCGCCAGAGTTCTGCGGCACGTGTGTGATGGTGAGCGCTCCACGCCAGGACTGTTGGCCCGGAGGAACACACATGGGCAAAATCTTAGTCTCCAGCCTCTGCTGGCTTGCACTCGTCCTGCAATTGGGCTGCGGCAGCTGCACCCAGCAACCTGTCATCACTTCCATCTCGCCCAGCAGCGCAACGGCCCGCGGTGCACAATTTGTCTTGAAGGTTAATGGCAACGATTTCGTTCGAGGCGCCCAGGTGAACTGGAACGGGGTGGCGCGGATGACAAGCTTTGTGAGCAGTCACCAACTTCTGGCCTCAATTTCCGCCGTCGACATCGCCCAGCCCGGAACCGTTTTGGTGTCTGTCTTCAACCCACCTCAGAACGTCACTACTATCTCTGGGGCCATTGGTAACCCGATGAGCGTGTGTAAAGGGAAGCTCTCTAGCGCGGTTGTCTTCACCATAGCTAACACGCATGGCGAGGTTCCTATCGTTTTCCAGAAGCGCTACGTATCGGCCTCCGCAGGATTGGTCCTTTCTATCCAACTGAGTCCGTGGGGAGGTCCTGAATTCTGTAAGCTGCGCACACAGTAGCCATATGAGTTTCCTACACAAGTTATCGGAGGAACAGACAAGGCTTCACTCTCAATCGTCGGAGCTGACAGGCAGGATCCTCGTGGTCGAAGATGATCCTTCCGTCCAGAGGATCCTAAAACGCCTTTTTGGGGCAGAGGGTTTGGCCGTCGACATGTACTCAGACGGACGAGCAGGGCTGGACAGTTTTCATGCCGACGCGCCTTCTGCGACCATCCTCGATCTGCGCCTGCCTACGTTGTCAGGAAAACATCTCTGTCGAGAAATGAAAGCCGCAGCGCCTTCGATCCCCATCATTGTTCTCAGCGCCTCGTCTGACCTTGATGACAAAGTCGCACTGTTGGAGATGGGCGCCGACGACTACGTGACCAAACCTTTCAGTCCACGCGAGCTCCTGGCACGGCTGCGGGTGGCACTGCGTCACACCAAGCTGGCCCCCAAAGCGACTCAGGTGGCTTTTGATGACATTGTGGTCGACTTCGGGAAGGTCGAGGTGACCCGAAACGGCACACCGGTCGTCTTGACGCCACATGAGTTCAAGACTCTGCAGTTTTTCGTTCAGAACTGCGATCGCGTCATCACACGCGCGGAGTTGCTGAAACAGGTTTGTGGCGATGAAGACGCCTGTACGACCTCGCGTAGCATCGACAATCACGTTATGAAGCTCCGTCACAAGTTAGAGAAAGATCCAGGCTATCCAACCCACTTCCGAACAATACCTTGCCTTGGGTATAAGTTCGCGTTTTAGCGGCGGAACAACCAATCCCAAGTTTTGTTGGAGGCGCAAACTCACAGGCTTGGGAAGTTCTGAGCAGCCCGTTTCAGCAGCTTTTCGCACGAACCCGACTAACCTAAGCTGTGCCCCGTACGTTCGCAAAACTGTCTCAACGGCATTTCTTGTTGATCGCACAAAGCGAAATAGGCGCTACGCGGTTTTCACGGCAGCGCCTTCCAAAACTTGAGCAATTGTCCTCGGTGAACCCTGTCATCTAGCCCCGTGTAGCCTCATCTGCATCCTCTGCCAGGTCGCGCAGGAGCTCGAAGAACTGATCTGACTGGCCAATGAAGAGCCCCATGGCGGTCAAGAAATTGACCACTCCCATGGCGATTCCCTTAGTCTCCGTCGGGCGAATGATCGAGCATCTCGGCAGACTTCGGCTAAGAAATGGACATGGCTCAGGCATGATCAGATTGGTCTGGAACGTTTGCCCGCCAAAAGGAGGGGGGTTGAGGTTGGGAAACGTCAATCCATTCGTAGGATCGGTCCAGCGGTAGCGGCTTAACCGTGAATTTGTTTGGCCCAGTCCCTTGCGTCGCAGCAACGGTCGCGATTAACACAACTAGGACAGCGAACAGTCCAGCGTGCCAGCCAGAAGCCGGTAGTCGAAGTAGATTCGATAGGTGTCTCATGCGCCCTCCTAACGAGCTTCACTCAGAGCCGGTGTACCAAAGGATAGACGTTTTCGACTAGCGAGAGGTTAGTTGGGAACGCTTATGCTCCAGCCTCGAGAGCACACTCAACAATCGCTTGTTGATCCGCAGCGGCCTCCGAAGGTCTGAAATTGTTTCTCAGTGGGCTTATCGGAAAATGAGATTGATTGTTGTCGTAACCAGATGGGATGAGAAGGCCGGTCTCCAGACGGGATGCGATACGCTCCCAAGTTATCGACGTGCTCGAGGCACAGATAAAAAGGAGACCGGCAATGAAGAAGGTTAGCACCGCAGTGGCCAAGCAGAGCAGGAATATTTCCCAACAGAAACTGACCATCGGGCTGGATCTAGGAGATCGCAGCAGCTGGTACTGCGTCCTGGACGAAGCCGACAACGTGCTCGTGGAGCAGCGGCTGAGCACGGCTCCGAAGGCGTTGCGAGAAGTGTTCGGTGCGATGCCGCGCAGCCGGATCGCTTTGGAAACGGGGATGCACTCTCCGTGGGTGAGCCGGTTGCTGAGCGAGTTGGGCCATGAAGTGACCGTGGCCCATGCACGCAATGTGCGGCTGATCGGGGAGAGCCGGAAGAAAGACGATCGCCTCGTGTTTACAACAGTTGAGCTTTACTCCGCCGGGTGAACCGAGCGGTGGGGAGTGACGCACCCTACTGCAGCTTCGCGTACTCCGCCTTGGCTTCTTTCAGGATGGGGATGTCGGGATCGGCGTCCTTCCAGAGGGTAAAGAAGTCTTGGTATGCGCTTTTTGCTTTTGCGGCGTCGCCAGAGAGGGCATACGCGCGCCCGAGTTGAAGATGGGCGAGCGAGCCGAGCAGGAAGTTCTGCACGATTGCGGAATGATCGAGAAACTTCTGGAATTCGGCGGCTGCGGCAGGACCATTCTTTTGGGCCAGGTAAGCCATGCCACGAACGTACGGCGGATACATTGTGCCTCCGGGAGGTGGATTCCCGAGTTCGTAGGGAAGGGAGGGCTCGAGCGCGACAACCGCCCGGTCGGGCGCCTGTTGCGCCATCGCAATCGATGCCTCAATCACCGGGAACCAGTACACCTTGAGATAAGTGTTGGTGGGTTCGGATTTCTGCAGCGCTTCGAGGATGGTTCTGGATTGAGCAGTTTCACCGCTACGGGCCAGCGCCAAAGCCGAGAGGACTTTAACATCACGCCCGGGAGCGAGTGCCAACGCGCGGGCGACGCCTTGCCGGGCAGCAGTGACGTTGCCAACCTCAGCTTCACGAAGCCCCTGATAAACGAGCCACTGGGCGCCGGTCTCTTTGGCATCCGAGCGCACGGCGGAGTCAGAAGCCCGGCGGGCGAGATCGCGCGCCTTTCCCAGACGTCCGTAGTAGGCCTGTGTGTCGGCGTGGCTGTTGAACATCTGGTCTTCTTCGTTGGGGCGGCCCGCTGCCCACGCAACCTGGCGCTCCATTTCAGCAGTATCCCCGGACAGAAATGCCAAAGAATATAGATTGGACCGAATGAACAAGTCATCGAAGCCCTTCTGCTGTGCTTCCTGGAGCGTCTGCCGGGCGTCCTTGAGCCGATTGACGTTGATGTAGAGCCCTGCCAGGTTCGCGTAGCCGGGGATCGTGGGTTCCAGCCGCTGCGACACTTCGGTTTCCGCCACGGCTTTGTCGTATTGGCTCAGATTGGAATAGAGGTTACCAAGATTCGTGTGCGGCACCACGTCTTGCGGGTAGCTTTTCGCCCAGAGTTCGTAGGCTTCCGTGGCCTTTTCTACTTCAACGGTGACCCTTTCAAAGTACAAGGCAGAGATGCGGTACCTCTCACGTTCACTGACTAGGTCACGCAAGCCGTAGGCCTTCGTGGCATAGTTCGCGGAAAGACTTGCCTGTCCAAGATTCCCGTACAGAACGGCCAGACCCGCATAGGCGATGGCGAAGTTGGGGTCGAGTTCCAGGGCCCGCTTCAGGAACGGAATGGCTTCGGCGTTGCCCTTGGTGCGGCCGGTCGTGATGCCCATGCTGTAAGCCTTCAAGGCTTCGAGAGACGGGGTGGTGGCTTCGACGGGCACATCGAACTTCTGTACTGACGCGAGCGATTCTCCCAACTTGGTGCGCAGGCTGGTTGCCGCCGTGCCAAGTGCCTTGAGCACTGCCTCTTTGCTGGCCGCCTCAGCTTGCTCCTTGGCCAGACTGTCGCCGGTATTGCACGCGACAGCATCGAGCGAGACGACATACTGGCTGCCCAAGTTGGAGATCAATCCGCCGATGACCGCTTTGCTGCCGGTGCGCAGGCAGAGTTCCCGGGCTACATCGGCGGTGATGTGCTCAGCGGGCGCGTGGCCCATCAGTTTCAGCGTCGCGCCGATTTTGCGGTCGGAAAGAATGTTGAGGAATGGAGATTGTTCAAGATCGACGGCGAGGGCCTGCTTGAGGGTGCCGTCGAAGACGGGGTCGCCGGTGGAGTTGGTGAAGTCCGTGAGGACGACCGTGTCCTTCTCCGTGAGCGGGGTAGCCTTCGCCGTCGGTGCCGCCGAACGTGAACCGAAGTAGAACGCTCCCGCGATTGCAGCAGCGAGCAGTACCACGGCGGCGGGAACCAGAACCTTCCAGAGTTTCCTGCCCGTGACGGGGACTTCGGCCACTTTCACTGCGCTCGATGACGGAGATGGAACAAGAGCAGACGAGGAACTGGATGCGGGCGACGGCTGTTGGGCGACCTGAGAGCCGGTTTCCTGTGCGACCGCCACTGACCCCGAACTGGCTGGTACGCCGTGTCGCGATTCCGTTTCCCGTTTCAGCCGTTTTAGGTCGGCCCGCATCTCTGACGCAACCTGGTAGCGCAGCTCGCGATCTTTCTCCAGAGCCTTGTTAATGATGTCTTCCAGCTTGGAGGGAAGGTCAGGATTCAGCCGCACTGGCGGCACCGGATCGCGGTCCAGAATCTCGCGGAAGATGACCGCAGAACTCTCGCCACGGAACGGTAGTGTGCCCGTCGCCATCTCGTACAGCACAGCGCCAAAAGAGAACAAATCAGTCCGGGCGTCCAACTCCTTCGCTCGCGCCTGCTCCGGCGACATATAGGCAACGGTGCCGACCGTAGAACCCGCGCTGGTCAGTTGTGCTTTGGCCGCATCGGTTCGCGTCGCCTCATTCTGCTCTCTGGCACCCGATGTCGTGACCTTGGCCAGACCAAAGTCCAGAATCTTGGCATGGCCGCGCTTGGTCACAAGGATGTTGGCAGGCTTGATGTCTCGGTGCACGATGCCCTGGGAGTGAGCCGCGTCGAGGGCATCAGCAATCTCGATGGCCAGCGAGAGCAGCGTCTCCAGTTCCAACGGACGCTCGCCGATCATGTGCTTGAGGGTCTGACCATCCAGAAACTCCATGGCGATGAACGACTGGCCCTCGTGCTTGCCGATGTCGTGGATGGTGCAGATGTTGGGATGGTTTAGCGCCGAGGCTGCTCGGGCCTCACGTCGGAAACGTTCCAATGCCTGCGGGTCTCGGGAAACGTCATCAGGCAGGAATTTGAGCGCAACGAAACGACCCAACTCGGTGTCCTCGGCCTTGTAAACCACACCCATACCACCGCCACCGAGCTTTTCGACGATGCGGTAGCGCGAGATGGTTTGACCGATCATGGAATCGCGGCATCTTAGGCGGAATGCGAGGGCAAGTCAATGAGAGCCTTGGAGTTGACAATACCTCAACAGGATAGTTGGCGAAACATCGCGATATCGCTCATTGACCCGGATCACCAATTCTCAATGAGTGTAATTGATAACATCAATCACAGCGTCCCTAGCCGCGTTTCTAGCGCGTTCCCCGGCTCCGCTAAGGTCTAGCGCTAAACCCGCCGCATGTTCGCGAAACTTCCTCACTCTTTCGTGCGTACTACTGTGTAACATCCGGAAGCGAGGAGGCAGCCATGACACCGCTCAAGAAGGCCGCGCGCATCGCAGGCCTTTGGTATCTGATGCTCGCTCTTGGGCCATTCTATCTGCTGTACGTTCCTTCAAAGACCATTGTGCGCAACGACGCCACCGCCACCTCCGCTCTGATCATTTCCCACGAGAAGCTGTTCCGCTTCGGGTTACTCGCCGAGACCTTGGGCGCAGTGGTGTTCATCGGCCTGGCGCTGGCGCTCTATCGCCTGTTCAAGGACGTGGACCGCCACCGCGCGCGCCAGATGGTTGGGCTGGTTCTGGTCTCGGCCGCGCTCATCCTCGTCGGCGTCGTCTTCAATGCGGCCGCGCTCATCGTGTTTCGGGGTGGAGATGCCTTGGCGGCGTTCGATCAGCACACCCGCGAAGCGATCGGCATGCTCCTAATCCGGTTGCATGGGCAGTCGAACGGGGTCAACGAGATGTTTTGGGGACTTTGGCTACTCCCCTTTGGCTGGTTAGTCGTGCGCTCGCAGTTCCTGCCACGCTGGCTCGGGTACTGGCTGCTGCTCGACGGCATCTGCTGGGTCGTGCTTGCCGTGACCGGCTTCCTCGCGCCCGCGTATAACGGTGTCCTGTTCCGCGTGTTTCAGCCAGCGTTTCTGGCCGAACTAGCCATCATGCTGTGGCTGCTGATCGTCGGCGCGAAGGAAAACACGCTGCCTGCCGACGCAGGTGCAAGCTAGCCCGAATAGGTCCTGGGTAGTTGACGTAACATCGCCATTTCACTCACAACGGCGTTCTGAGTGTAAACGCTGTTCACAACAGTTATGATTTCCATG
>Ga0210404_10000084_pt1 | contig 69233 bp, 61 predicted proteins | sample IncBWH28MmetaG_FD_155455 | JGI IMG/M metagenome (GOLD analysis project Ga0210404, IMG submission 155455) | Forest soil microbial communities from Barre Woods Harvard Forest LTER site, Petersham, Massachusetts, United States - Inc-BW-H-28-M | ecosystem: Environmental > Terrestrial > Soil >... | reverse complement strand
AGGAGCGTAGTTGAAGCCGTTGATGGCAAACACGAGCGATGTGGAGGCTCCACCGCCCGGGCCAGGAGTTGATACTACGACCTCCACGACTCCCGGATTCGCCAGATTCGCGGCTGGAACCTGCGCCACCAGGTACGAATCCGAAAGGTAACTGGTGGTCAACGCTACTCCATTCCACTGAATCACCGATGTAGGGATGAAGTTCGAACCGTACACAGTAAAAATGAGGTCGGCGCTTCCAGCATTGACTGAAGCAGGATTGAGCGCCTGAAGCATCGGTGTGGGATTGGTGGTCGGATTAATCGTAAATTCCGCTGCCCCCGAATTCCCTCCGCCGGGGCTAGGATTCGTCACGCTCACCGTTGCGGTACCGGAGCTTGCGATATCGGCCGCCGTGATTTGCACCTGTAACTGTGTGCTTGAGGTGTACGTCGTCGTGCGAGCGCTGCCATTCCACTGAACGCTGGATGAGGAAATGAAGTTATACCCAGTAATCGTTATTGTTGACGCAGCGCCACCAACGTTAGCTGAGTTCGGGCTGAGAGAAACGATGGCCGGCACGGGATTGGAAGGCGGAGGCGGAGGCTGACCGCTTCCCGAATTTCCCGATCCTGACGATCCACCGCCGCAAGCAACTAGAAGTTGGGCAAGGATGACAGCGACCAGTGCCAAAGCCAGTCTGTAGCGACGCGCAACACGCCTCATGTTCTCTAAACTCCTGCGGCGTCGACCCGAAGATACCGCAATTACTCCCGAATGGTCCCGCGCGATATTACCGTAACTCCGGGGCAAAAGCCATGGCAGCGGCGAACCCGACGAAGTGATCGTCAGCGTGAGGCCCTAAAGTGGTGGGAGAGGTTCAAACCAGGTTTCTACTGCGGCACAACAGTTGGCTGGCGCAATCAGGCGTTTACACTCATCGACCGATTTCTTGAGCAATCCCTGCCGCTCCCTGCGTCGCTTTCCCCGCACCCCTGACACGAGTTGTAGGAAGCTAAGTATTATCGCGCCAGTTCCTGGCCTAACACGGTGGGATTGCTGGCGAAGGAGAGGCCGGTTTCGAGGTCGACTACGCGGTCGCGGACCAGTTGGGCGATTTCTCCGTCGAAGTGTTGCATGCCTTCGGAGGCGCCGGCCTTCATGGCGTCGAGCAAGGTTTTGCCGTCGCGCTCGCCTTTTTCGATGCACTCCCGGGTGCGGGCGTTGGCTTTCAGGATTTCGGCTACCGGAACGCGGCCGTTGCGATCGGTCTTTGGCAAGAGCCGCTGGCAGACGATGTAGCGGAACGACCGGGCAAAGCGCTCGCGCGCATTTTGCTGTTCGCCCGGCAGGAACGAGCCGACAATGCGCTCGACAGTCTTGGGTGCGTCCATGGTATTCAGGCTGGAAAGGACCAGGTGGCCGGTCTCGGCGGCTTCGAGGACGATCTCGATGGTTTCGCGGTCGCGCATCTCGCCCACGAGGATGACCTTCGGCGCCTGCCGCAACGCGGAACGTAAGGCATGAGCGAAACTCGGGGTGTCGCTATGCAGTTCGCGCTGGTGGATGGTGGAGCATTTGTGGTTGTGCAGGAACTCGATGGGATCTTCAATGGTGATGATGTGGTAATTCTTCTCGCGATTGATGCAGTCGAGGAGCACGGCCAGGGTGGAGGACTTGCCCGATCCGGCAGGCCCGGTGACCAGAACGATGCCATCGCGCAGCTTGGCCACATCGGCCAGGTGCGAGGGCAAACGGAGAGAGGCGAAATCAGGGATGGCGGTGGGAATTACCCGCATCACAACCGCGCAACTGCCGCGCTGGATGAAAATGTTGACGCGAAAGCGGGCCAAGCCAGGCAAGCCGTAGGAAATGTCGCAGGATCCGTGCTCGCGCAGGGTTGCGACCGCCTGTTTGCTATCGCCAATCAGATCGGCGGCGATGTGGCGTGTGTCATCGGGAGTAAGGGTTGCAAGCGCCGGGACCGCAACGGGAATGAGCTGGCCGTAAACCTGTACCTGGGGAGGGCGTCCGGGAGAAAAGATCAAATCGCTGATTTTGTCGGCGGCGCGAAGCATGGCGCCCAACAAAGCGGGCGTAGCCACTTTGCCGCTGCCGGAATAGCCTTCTAAAGAAACTGAAACTGTGGCGCTGCCAGGTGCTGCCATTCCATCCTCGTACTAACCTGTTCTTGATTCTTAGGGAATTCACGCACCACAGAAGGGAGAACCGGACCAACCGGAGTTGGCCTAATACCTACACTTTACCGCGCCGGAGGTGCGAAACGTAAGGCCAGTTAGGACATAGCCCTTGGTAACCTCGGGGCGGTCGGCGCGACGAAAAAGGGTGGCCGTCAGGCCACCCTTTCTAGCTCGATACACGCCGGTTGAACCAGCTTATTTCTTAACGGCGGCCTTCTTTTTCGTGCCGAAGCCGGTTTCCACGGAGGCACCTATGCTGGACAGCATCTGTTTGGCCACGTCGGCGTAGGGGCCGGCGGGCTGGAGTTCGAGGTACTTCTGGAAAGCCTCAGCCGTGCCCGGGGGCGCGACCATTTTGTCGCCCTGCAGGGTGGCCTTGCCAATGAGGTTGACGCCCTTCTGATAATAGGCGTCGGCTTTAGTAGGATCGGCGGCGATACACTTGTCGAAAGCCGCGATGGCGTCATCTACCTTGCCGGCGTTGGTCAACACCGCGCCAATGTTGAAGTAATATCCAGCAGCGCCCTCAGGATTCACCTGTGCCGCCTGGGTATAGGCCTTCACGGCCTCGTCGATCTTACCGGACTTGCTGGCGGCTTCTCCCAGGTTGTTGTAATACGCCGCCAGTTGTTTGTTGTCATCGGGACCTTTCTTGGTTTCCATGTTTTTTTGCTTGATGTCAAGAGCCTTCTGATAGTCGGCGACAGCCTCATCGAGGCGCTTCGTCTTCTCCGCGCGATCGGTCTGCTTCAGCGCCGAACCGCGATAGGCATCGGCGAGTTGCGCCCAGATTATGTCGCGCGTCGCATCCATCTGCGTGGCTTCGGTCAAGGTGCTGATCGCGGTATCGAAGTCGCCGGCTTTCATCGCGGTGTTGGCCGCAACAATCTTTTCGTTCAGGGCCTTAACCGTGTTGACTTCCTTCTTCTGTTTTTCCTCCGCTTCCTGCCTCTGCTTGATTTGTTCCGGAGTCAGGCCCTGGCCCTGGGCTTGTTTTTCCTGCTCCTTCTTCAGGTCCATATCGAGCGTGTTCTCGTCCAGCGTGACTGGAAAGCCGTTGGCATGGAACAGTTCTTTGTTGGCTTTGGCGTCCTCGGCATTCTTGAATAAGGTGACGTTGTACTTCCCCGGCGTCAGTCCCAGAGAGAAATACTCTCCCTTTTTGTTGGTCTTGAGCGTGTATTTCTGGCCATTGTCGAGGTTGGCGAACACTACGACTGCATCGGCGAGGGGATTGCCTTGAGCGTCTTTGCAGACGCCCTTGACGGTTCCCGACGAAGCCTGAGCGAAACCTGGAGGCGCACACAGTCCCAGCATCAAGAGAACGAAAACGAATATGGCAAAATGCTTCTTCATCGTGGCCTCCCGGCGCAAACTGAGTTGTTGAATGCTGATTCTTGATGGTTGATGGAAACAAGGAAACAATCAACCATCAAGATTCAACAGTCTGATCCATCGCGGCATACGGAATCGGATCCCTGGCTGCAGCAGCAGCAAACGCCCGCAGCCGCAGGAGGCAGCTGTCGCACACACCGCAGGCCTGATCCTGGCGGCTGTAGCATGACCAAGTTAAATCGAATGGCGCACCCAGTTCAAGGCCCAGCCGCACAATATCGGCCTTACGCAGGTGGATGAGTGGCGTGACGATTTCGATGGTTCCCTCTTTCGTCCCGGCCTTGATCACTCGGTTGAACGCTTCATAATACGCTGGCCGGCAATCGGGATAGCCGGAACTGTCTTGTTCTACCGCTCCGATATAGACTTTCTCCGCTCCCAGCACCTCCGCCCAGCTTACCGCGACGGCCAGGAAATGTGCGTTTCGGAAAGGCACATAGGTGACCGGGATGTCGTGGCCGATGGCGTGACCAGATCCATCCCCGGTGGGCACGGCAATGTTTTCGTCGGTGAGCGCCGAGCCTCCGATGGCGCGCAGAGCCTCATGGCGCACCAGGAGCTTTTCCTGAATGTTCAGGCGCTGGCAAATGGCCAGAAACGATTGCCGCTCACGGTCTTCGGTGCGCTGTCCGTAACTCACGTGCAAAGCGGCGGGGGCATAGTCGCGGGCTGCCAGCGCTGCGCAGACGCAGGAGTCCATTCCTCCGCTGAGCAGAACCACAGCGCGTTTTTTTCCTTCGCCCATTAATTCAAGAATCCTCGACGACAGTAAAGAGTGATCAGTGGCAGTGATCGTCAGTGATCAGTGGCCAGTGCCAACCTTAAATCCTATGGGGTGGCGGCTGTTACCGGCCAGACGTAGTTGACCGGGGCATGATCGGCCAAGGGACGCAGGGCCACGTCTCCGATCCTCCAGGCATACTTCTTCAGGTAATCCTCCTCGGCCTTGGTTTGGTCAGTGCCGATGTATGGATCTTTGGGATCGCGCTGCCTCACTGCACGGGCACCATCAATGTAATAGAGATTTCCTGGAAGGTGGGCGTAATACTTCAGCCCCATGATCTCCTCGGGAGGCACTCGGGCTATGAGGTCACTGCAGTCAACATAGCGATGGTTATCCACCCCCTGCAGCAGATTGACGAAGGCCTGGTCCCCCACGCGCGGAGAGCCGAAGGTATAGAGAGATGTGGGCTTCTGCAGACTTGACGCGAGCGTGGCCATGGCTGCACCCAGACTGTGTCCTGTGAACAGGAGCCGGTAGTCGCCGATTGGTTGAAGAGCGGCGTCAACCCCCTGCCACACATCCAGCAGCGCCTTGGCAAAACCCGAATGCACGTTGCCTCCGGCTGGCCAGGGTCGGGGCAGGGCATTGAAGTCGTCTATCAAGTCGCTGGGATCGTTTTTATCCGTGCCCCGAAAGGCGAGGACGGCCAGTTTATTTTTCCCATCGAGGGCGAGGAAAGCGTGAGATCCTCCACCATCGGGCTCGGTCGCAGTCTCGAAAAACTTGCAATCGGTAAACTTGATGCGTCCCAGGACCTTCCGAATCCGGTCCTGGTCGAATGCGAAGCTGGTATCGAGCTGGGAGTATGCCAGTCGCGCCATCTCCACGCAAAGTGCGGCATCGGATTGCGGCCGGTCGTTGGGGAAAAACACCGCATGCTTTGCGGGGTAGTAAAGGTCGTCCTTCTCCGCGCTGTAGGGGATACCCATGGCAACCCTCCTCTAAACGCCTTTCACCGCTGGGTCCCAGATGAACTTGTGCAACTGCAATCCCAGGCGTGCGGGAACGTCATCGGCGAGCATCCACTCGGCCAATTCTTGCGGGTCGAGCAAACAGTGCGAACTGTCCCGCGCGCCGGTGGCATCCTTGCGAAAAGCCGGCGAGAACAGCACCGCGTTGACGCGCTCCGCCAGACGATGCCGATGGGTGAAGTCCCGGGCAAATTCATAATCCACCCGCCCACTCAGCACAAATTTGACTTCATCGTGCGCGGTCAGGGTCTCGAGATTCTCAGTGTGAAAGGTATCGGCCTCGCCCGAATTTGGACACTTCACGTCCACGATCTTGATGATTTCCGCGGGTACCCGCTCCAAGGGGCGCTCTCCGCTGGTCTCGAGCAGCACTCGATATCCAGCTTCCAGCAACTGCCGCATCAGGGGGAGAAGTTCGCGCTCCTGGAGCATGGGCTCGCCGCCGGTGATCTCGACCAACCCGCCGTTGGGACTGAGCCGCCGCACCTCGTCCCACACTTCTTCCGCAGTCATCTTGCGTCCGCCGTGAAAGGTATACTCGCTGTCGCACCAGGAGCAGCGCAGATTGCATCCTGTCAGGCGGACGAAGACACACGGCAGGCCCGCGTAGGTCGATTCCCCTTGCAGCGATTTATAGATTTCGGTGATCTGCATTGAAGCAGTTGCCAGCCGCCAGCTTCCAGTTGCCAGTCTTACGATTCCGCCTGTTTCGAGACCGATGCCAGCAGTCCATTTAGGATTCGGCCTACTTCGGCACAGGATTTCATTAGGGCAGCCGTTTGTTCCTTCTGCAAGTAGCCGAGATTCTCGGCAATTTGCATCTGAGTTTCTACTTCCATTAGGGAACCTCTCGCTTGTCCGAGAAAATATCTGAATTCCTTCTCCGAAAGGCGACCTTGCCCCTCGGCGATATTGCTCGGAATCGAAACTGCAGCTCGACGGAGCTGGGATGTGAGCCCGAACAATTCATCCTTTGGAAATCCGGTGGTGGCGCGATACGTTGCCGTGACCAGATCCATTGATTTCTGCCAAGCCACCAAGTCTCTGTAGGATCGTCCCATCTTGATCCTCCTCGGCATCGTACTACTGGCAGCTGGCAACTGGCGGCTGGCGACTGTTTATTCGCTGTACTTCGCGGTCGTTGTATCGGTCTCGAAAACCGTTACGTCTTTCACGCGCACGCGGCCGTTGGTCACGCTCTTCAGCCGCAGGTTCGACTCCTCGTAAAAATACTTCGCGAGATTCTCCGCCGAGGGGTTGATCACGGTAAAGGGCTCAATGTCGTTGATCATCTGGTGATCGAGGCGGTCGATGATGTGCTTCATCACCTCGCGGAGGTCTTTGAAATCGAGGAGCAGGCCGGCCTTGTCCAACTCGGCCCCGGCCAGCGTCACCCGGATTTTATAGTTATGGCCGTGCGGATTCTCGCACTTGCCCTTGTAATTGCGCAGGTAGTGCCCCGCGGCAAACGTATCGTCAACCGTCACTTCGAACATGCGTCCCTCAGCGGCGCCGCGGGAATGCAGGCGGGACCGCGATCTCTGGCGAAAGATCTATTGTAACGCGGCATGGACACAACGCGGCTTGACGGCCCTCCGCTTCTAAAGGTAGCTTGCCTATTCGTCCTTTTCGTTCACCAAGGAGCACATATGCGTCGCAACCTATCAGTCCTAATTCTCGGCAGCCTGGCGTTAGCCGCCGATCTTGGCGCCCAGAGCAAGCCGGAGGCGCCGGAGTATGACGTTAAAGAACACTACACGAAGTATGAATACAGAATCCCGATGCGCGACGGCGTGCACCTCTTTACTTCCGTGTACGTGCCCAAGGACAGTTCCCGCGCTTACCCGTTTCTGATCAATCGCACTCCTTACAGCGTTGGTCCGTATGGCGTGGATTTGTACCGCACGCGGCTCGGACCATCGCCCGACTTCGACAAAGCCGGATACATCTTCGTCAACCAGGATGTGCGCGGCCGCTATATGTCGGAGGGGACGTTCATCGAAATGCGCCCGCACATCGACAACAAGAAATCCAAGCAGGAGGTCGATGACGCCAGCGATCTCTACGACACCATCGACTGGCTGCTCAAGAACGTGCCTAACAACAACGGGAACGCCGGGATCTGGGGCATTTCTTATCCGGGATTCTTCACCTCGGCCAGCATCATCGACTCGCATCCCGCGCTCAAGGCGGCATCGCCGCAAGCTCCCATGACCGATCTTTTCATGGGCGACGATGCCTACCATGGCGGGGCGTTCATGCTGAACGCGAACTTCGGCTTTTATAGTTCGTTCAAGCCGCAGGAAAATCCGCAACTGCCGCCCAAGACATTTGTCCCGTTTGATTACGGTACCAAGGACGGCTACGAGTTCTACCTGAGTGCAGGGCCGATCGCCAATCTCACCAAGTATCTCGAAGGCAAGAGCGCGTTGTGGGAGGATCAGATGCGGCACGACACCTACGACGATTATTGGAAGGCGCGCAATCTGGCGCCGCACATGAGGAACATCCATTGCGCCGTGCTGACCGTCGGGGGATGGTTCGACGCCGAAGACCTGCAAGGTCCGTTCAGCACTTTCCACGCCATCGACAAGAACAACTCAGGGATTTTCAACGCGCTCGTGATCGGCCCCTGGGTTCACGGCGGTTGGGCGCGGTACGACGGCGAACGCCTGGGACGGGTCGAGTTCTCATTCAACACTGGCGATTATTACCGCAAGAACATTTTGTTTCCGTTTTTCGAGCAGTATCTGAAAGGCACCGGCGACGCCAAACTTCCGAAAGCGTACGTCTTCGAGACCGGCACGAATGTCTGGAGGCGGTATTCCGCATGGCCTCCGAAAGACGCTGAGGCAAGGACGCTCTATTTCCGCGCGGGTGGCGGTCTTTCGTTCGATCCGCCCGCCTCCGACGCATCCGCCTACGATGAATACGTGAGCGACCCGGCCAAGCCCGTGCCCTTCGTGAACTACGTTGCGACCAGCGTGCCGCAAGAGTACATGCTATCGGATCAGCGCTTCGCGGCCAGCCGAACCGACGTTCTGGTTTATGAGACGCCGGTGCTGCAAGAAGACGTGACCATTGCCGGCCCAATCTCGCCGCGGCTTTTCGTTTCGACGACCGGTACCGATTCCGATTGGGATGTGAAGCTGATCGACGTGTATCCCACCGACTACCCCGACAGCAAGCTCGACGAACCCAAGCCCGAAGATAAAAACAAGCCTCGAACCGATGTGCCTCCGCCTTCGTTCACCATGGGCGGATATCAGCAACTGGTGCGCGGCGAGCCTTTTCGCGGAAAATTTCGCCACAGTTTCGAAAAGCCGGAGCCCTTCACGCCCGGCAAGGTCGAGCAGATCGATTTCACCATGCAGGACGTTAACCATACCTTCCGCCGCGGCCATCGCATCATGGTGCAGATCCAGAGTTCCTGGTTTCCGCTGACTGACCGTAACCCGCAGACCTTCGTCAACATTCCCGACGCCAAGCCCTCGGACTTTGTGAAGGCTAACGAGCGCGTATACCACGCTAAGGGGCAAGCTTCTGGAATTGTGGTTGGTGTGTTGCAGAGCCCGGGAACAGCCGAAGAGCACAGATAGCAAAGCTTAGCTCTGAGGTCGCGCGCAGTTCGGCCGCAAGCTGCGATACAATTGCGGCCATACGCATAGCCATGCTGTATTCAATCCGCGCCTGCGGGATCACAGCCAGGCCGTAAGGACAGGTGCTCATGAACGTCCTGTTGCTTTCCATGCCGGATTCCTTCGAACACATGCCTCCGGTCGCGATCCGCATGCCCAACGGCGCGCTTACATCGCTTGCGGGAAACGTCGACCCGCATCACCGCGTGGCCGTGGCTGACTTGATTCTGGTTCATCGGCAAGTTCGTGAAACGGTCACCAGGCTTGTCCGCGAGCTCGATCCCGAAGTTGTAGGACTCTCGATCATGACGTTTCAGCGTCGGACTGCCGGGCGCATTATCGATCTGGTACGGGCTCTGCGGCCGGGTGCGAAGATCGTGGTGGGTGGGTACGATCCCAGCCTTGCCCCAGAAGCTTATGAGTACATGGGCGTCGATTATCTGGTGCGCAGCGAGGGCGAGGTCACCTTCCGTGAATTGTTGCGTGCGGTCGAGCAGGGATCGGGCTTCGACCAGATCGGCGGACTCTCCTATCGAAACGGTGAAAACTGGGTGCACAACCCCGCCCGGCCGCCACACCGGCTCGAAGACAGCGAGATCCGGCTGCCAAACCGCGACGCGCGCGTGCTTGCGGGATATACGCTGCTCGGCCGGCAAGTCGATGTGATCGAGACCTCACGCGGCTGCACCTTCGATTGCAGTTTCTGCTCCATCATTGAGATGCGCGGGCGCAACTTCCACACTTATTCTTTCGACCGCGTGCTAGCCGACATTCGCGATGCCCGCGATCATGGCACCCGAACTATTTTCCTGGTCGACGACAACATCACGTTGAACGTGAAGCGCTTCGAGGCTCTGTGTGAGGCAATTATCGCAGCCGGGCTGCACACGCTCGACTACTTCGTGCAGGGCATGACCTCCGCCATTGCGAATCACGGCGAAACCCTCGCTCCGCTGATGCGCCGCGCCGGATTCCGCTATGTCTTTCTCGGCATCGAGAACATCCTTGAGAACGACCTGGAATTTCTGAAGGCCTCGGCCAAGAACACGGAACGCACCAACGGACAAAACACCGGCAATGCCACGCTCAAAGCCATCGACTACCTGCACCGCAACCAGATGTTGGTGGTCGGAGGACTGATCGTGGGCAGTCCGGGAGACACGCGCGAGTCCATCGAAGCCAACCTGGAATTCGCCCGCCGCTACGTGGACTGGCCCTACATTCAGCACCCAACGCCGTATCCGCGCACGCCTATGACGAAAGAATTCCGCGATCAGGGGTTGATCATCAATGAGCGGCTCGAAGAGTACGACGGCACCACCGCCGTGGTGCGCACGGAGCACCTACCCGCCGAAGAGGTGGAGTTCATGCGCTGGAAGGCGGAGCGCTGGATGAAAGTTCGCCATGTCCCCGTGGCGCTGAAGCACGATCCGAAGTTTGTTCTAACGACTGGGTGGAAGATGTTGGGCCACACTTTTCGCGGAAGTTCGATCCGGTCTGCGTTGGGATTGGAGAGCGAGAAGAAGGTGTTTGAGCGGTATCGGGAGATTCGGCGGGCGGAGCGGGAGTATGTGTGAAACAGAGCGATTGAGGACTGCCGCTTAGTCCTGTGCTCCGAAAAACTCCTCCACCGCCCGCAAGTCCGTAGTCTTCTTGTAATTCGGCAGGCTCTCGATAAACACGCGCCCATATTGTTTTTTCAGAATGCGGTTGTCGAGTAGCACCAGCAGGCCGCGGTCGTGCAGCGAGCGGATGAGGCGTCCGAAGCCCTGTTTCAGCGTGATCACCGCCGCGGGCACCTGATACTGAAAAAATGCGTTGCCGCCGTCGGCGTCGATCGCTTTCACGCGCGCAGCCACGATCGGATCGCTCGGCACCGCAAACGGCAGGCGATCGATAATCACGCAACTAAGTTGCTCACCCTGCACGTCTACACCCTGCCAGAACGACGAAGTACCGAACAGGACAGCGTTCGGAGTCAGCCGGAACTCCTCGAGCAGCGCGCTTTTCGGCGCATCGCCCTGTCGCAGCATGGGGAACTCCAACTCGCCGAGCAACCGCTGGTAGATGTCGTTCATCTGCGCGTAGCTGGTGAAGAGCACGAAAGCACGACCGTGCGTGATCTCCAGCAGCTTGCGAATGCGCTCCGCCGCCAAGGCGGCAAACTGTGGCGTCCGCGCATCGGGCAGATCGGGCGGCACATAAAACAAAGCCTGATTTTCGTAGTCGAAGTGCGAAGGCAGAACTGACTCGCGCACATGCTCCAACCCCAGCCGCTGGCGGATGTATTCGAATCCTCCGCCGACCGCGAGCGTTGCCGAGGTGAGGACCGCACACTCCAGCTTCGACCACAGGCATTCGCGCAGGATCGGGCCGACATCGATGGGCGTGGCCTGCAGAAAGACATTCTGTCTTCCGGCTTTCTCTGTGTCTCTGTGTCTCTGTGGTGAGTTAGCTCTTGCTCTTCCGCCGCGCCGCTCGATCCAAAACACGGTGTTGCGATCGTCCGACTCCATGGCGAAACCAAGCTGTACCTGGAGTTCCTGCGCCCGCCGGACGAAGTTGAAAATTTCCTCCGGCTTCTGCGGCAAGCCCTCCAATTCTCCCGCCAGCCGGGTCAGCGCCTGATTGAGCGCGAGGAACTCATCCCCGTTTTCTTCCAGAAACTCCCGCCGCGTCTCGAAAGCAAAGCGTCCTTCCCCGGGCGGTAACAGCGAAAAGAAAAGCTGTGATCGTTCGCGCAGGCTTCCCAGCGCACCCGAGAGCGCGGCGGAAAGCATCCGGTTATGTTGCTGTGATGCTTCGACGTCGCGTGCCAGATCCTCTACACGCAGGTTGCCTACGGAGATTCCGAAATAGTTCCCCGCCACATCTTCGAGTTCATGCGCTTCATCGAAAATCACCGCCGCCGCTTCCGGCAGAATCCCCGCGTCGGGCGCGCCTTCGGCCTGAAGTTTGATGGCGAGATCGGCGAAGAACAGATGATGGTTGACGATAATAATGTCGCTTTCCATGCCGCGCCGGCGCATTTCGGTGATGAAGCACCGCTCCCACTCACTGCACTTTTGCCCGATGCATGCCTCCGAGCGCGCATCCAGTTTGTGCCAGAGCGCGCTGGTCTCGGGAAGTTCGGCCAGTTCCGCCCGGTCGCCGGTCCCCGTGGTCTTTTCCCACGCCGCAATCGCGCGATACTGCTCAATCTCTTCCAATCCGCTCAGCACCGGCTGGTCGGTGAGGTCGTATAGCTTTTTGCGGCATAAATAGTTGTTGCGGCCCTTCATGTAGCAGACGGAAAGGCGGCCGGGTCCTTGACCAGGCTGGACAGCCGAGTCGGATGTCTTCACGTGGTTCCCAAACAATGCCTGCTCTAAAAACGGAATGTCTTTGTAGAAAAGTTGCTCCTGCAGATTCTTCGTGCCCGTCGAGATGATCACCCGCTTACCCGAGCGGATCACTGGCAGCAGGTAGGCCAGCGTCTTTCCCGTGCCGGTGCCGGCTTCCACGATCAGGTGCCGCTTTTCTTCCAGCGCCTGCTCGACTGCCTGCGCCATCTGCAACTGTCCGCGGCGGAATTCATATGCAGGATGCGTGCGCGCCAGCAAGCCGCCCGGGGCAAAGAATTGATAGAGGGTCGAATGAGAAGTGCCCGAAGCATCTTTTCCCGCGGGTGCTGTGCGGCCGGGAGTCGCAGGAGACACGGGTTGGGAACCTAAAGCCACGGGAGTCTCTATAATAAACATTCCCGGCTACAAGCACCGGTTGCCACTCATTTTGACCCAGCCCACTTACAACTCGACGAGCACTCTCGCCACCACCGCAGCCGGCGTTCCGACGCTTGCCATCGTGGGCCGGCCCAACGTAGGCAAGTCCACGCTGTTCAACCGCATCGTGGGCTCCCGCCGCGCTATTGTCGGTGACGAGCCCGGCATCACCCGTGATCGTTTATATGGCGACGCGGAGTGGCGCGGCCGCCGCATTCGCATCATCGACACCGGCGGTATCCTCCCGGAAGAAAAGGATTTCATCCCGTCGGAAATTTTCCGCCAGGCCCGGGTTGCGTTCGATGAAGCCGCCGCCATCGTCATGGTGGTCGACGGCCGCGCCGCGCTCGCCGGACCTGACCTTGAACTGGTCCGACTGCTGCGCAAGACCGGACGTCCGCTCTTCCTCGCGGTCAACAAGGCCGACACAGAAAAGCAGGCGCACATCGTGGATGAGTTTCACCGTCTGGGCATCAAGCAGATGTTTCCGATCTCCGCCGAGCACGGGCGCGGGATCGACGATCTGCTGGATGCAATTCTGGAGATCTTGCCACCCAAAGAAGATGCTACCGCCGAGGACGCCGAGATCGCCGAGGAAAGGAGGGCGGACGATGCAGGTGAGGCTCACGGAACTGCCGGAGACGAAGAAGTCGAACCTGTCTACGAAACCAAAGTAGCGATCATCGGCCATCCCAACGTGGGCAAGTCGACGCTGCTGAATTGCCTTACCGCTTCCGACCGGGCGATCGTCTCGCCCATCCCCGGCACCACACGCGACGCGGTCGACGAAATCATCGAGCACAATGGACGCCGTTTTCGCTTCATCGACACTGCCGGCATTCGCCGCAAAGGCAAGACTCACCTGATGGCGGAAAAACTTTCGGTTGTAATGGCGCGCAAGCATCTCGAAGGCGCTGATATTGCGCTGCTGGTCATCGACGCTACCGAAGGCGTCAGCCAGCTCGATGCCGCCATCGCAGGGTACGCGCACGAGAGCGGACGCTCGATGATCATCGTCGTGAACAAATGGGACCTAGTCACCGGCGGCGCGCTGCAACCGGGCAGGCCGTCGAAGGCGATGCGCATGCGGGAAAGCAAGCGTCCCGGCGATCGTGACGCCTATGAAGAGCGCCTGCGCTGGGATCTGAAATTCTTGAATTACGCGCCCATCGTTTTTATTTCCGCCCACACCGGCAAAGGCACGGAGAGAATCTTTCCGCTGCTCGAACAGGTCGCGACCGAGCGCCGCAAGCGCATCTCGACGTCAGCCATGAACCGCTTCATCGAGACCGTGGACTTCGAGCGCGCCTCCGTCCCCATGCGCTCGCGCGTGAAGATTCTCTACATGACGCAGGCTTCGGTCGCTCCGCCCACGTTTGTGCTCTTCACCAACCGTGCCGTGAAGCTGCACTTTTCTTATCAGCGGTTTCTGGAGAATCAGATCCGGAAGGCCTTCGGCTTTTTGGGGACGCCAATTTGGATTAAGAACCGTGCGAGGAATTGAGCCAAGCCTTTCGTTTAGCGGACGCGAATACGAGTGGGACCGACGACGGTCAATCGTCCAGAGAGTTCCATCTCCAGCAGGTTCTCAAATCGTGACCGAACAAACGACGAGACTTCCCGCCGGCCTGATGCGTCGGGGCGGAACAGTACTATTCCGCCGTGTGCGTGAACCGGATGCTGCGAAAGGCTGGCGATGCCTTTGTCGAGAGTCATGAGAATCCGGCTCGATGCCCGAGCAGCCTGTACGACCGCTGTGTCATCCGCCCCGACCAATCCTTCGCCATGAACGGTATCAGCTTCATGCCCGAGGCGCATAAGATCGCCCGCAAGTTCGTGCGGAAGATTCTCATCTAACTTGAATCTCATTTCGTCCGGATCGGCACCAGGCGTTCTTCGCGCGCGAGTTCTGCCGCATAGCTGAGAGCAGCATCGATATGGGCGGGCTTAAGGGAAGGATAGCTGCGCAAGATTTCCTCTTTGGTCGAACCCTCTGCGAGGCTGTCGAGAATCACGGTTACAGGAATCCGCGTTCCGGCGGCGCAGACTTCTCCCCCGCACACATTGGGCTTGCTCTCGAAGAAATCCTGCCAGATTACCATAAGGTTTATTCTATCGGGCTTTTTCCCGACAGGCTATATTGATTTATTTGTGCGTGAGAAACAAGAACCATCTACTCCCCCGCCACCTCCCGATCCATCGTTAGCAATCCCACGCGCTGCACGCCTGCGTGATGCGCCACGTCAATCACGTCGGCCACGTACTGGAAGTCAACGTCATTGTCGCCACGCACAAAGACTACTTTCTCGTCACGCTTCAAGTAGATTTCCGCGAGGCGCAGCTCCAGATCTTCCCACCGCACTTCGTCCTGATTAATCTTCACCGTCGGCGGCTCATCTTGCTTCGTCCACACCACCTGGATGACGACCGTGTGCGACTGCGAAATGTTCCGCGGTTGTTTCTGATCGGGCTGCGGAATCTGCGCCGTTTCGCCCTGCTCTTTATCCATCGACACTACGACCATGAAAACGACGATCAGCGTCAGCAGCACGTCGATCAGCGGCGTGACGTTAATCTCGGGACCGCGCGCACCTCTGCCTGCCATTGAGAAAGACATAGAAAGCTCCTCTTCGGCACGTGCGCGTCTGCAGGATCAGACACCTCGGGCGGCGCGGGAGTTCCCTCGGTTGCGGTCAGAGAGCGCGGATGTGGGAAGATATACCTGACCATGGCACGCACGCCTCGCCACGCTTCCCCTGCTCTTCTAGCCGTTATTTTCTTTGTGTTGCACCTCGCTTCAGCCTCCGCGCAAGATAACTACGAAATCCAGGTCTACAGCTACGACACCGTCACTCCCCGCACGACCATGGTCGAAATCCACTCCAACTTCACGGTTGAGGGCAGCAAGACCGTGCAGAACGGAGTTCTCCCTTCGAACCACGCCGAGCACGAGACCCTCGAAATTACCCAGGGAATCAACGACTGGGCCGAAGTTGGTTTCTATGTTTTCACCAGCATTCAGTCGGACGGAGGATGGCAATGGGTGGGCGACCACATTCGCCCGCGCGTGCGCGTTCCGGAGAAATGGCACTGGCCCGTGGGCGTTAGCCTGTCGAACGAAATCGGCTACCAGCGCCGCGCATTTTCACCCGATACCTGGACCTGGGAAATCCGTCCCATCATCGACAAGAAAATCGGCCCCTGGTACCTGGCCTTCAATCCCGCGCTTGACCGCTCCTGGCACGGTCCCGGAGTGAACCAAGGGGTGACATTTTCTCCGAATGCCAAGGTCAGCTACGACTTCACGAAGAAGATTGCCGGCGGGCTGGAATATTACGCGTCCTACGGCTCGCTCACCGGCTTCGACGCGCTCAAGGATCAGCAGCAGCAGTTCTTCCCATCGATCGATGTCGACTTCGGTCCGCAATGGGAGTTCAATTTCGGCGTGGGCGTCGGCACCACTCGTTCTACTGACCACTTGATCGTGAAATGCATTATCGGCCGGCGCTTCTCCTGGCCACATCGGCACGACGCCAACAAGCTGAAAGATCCGTCGGAGTAATCCGCCCCGCTATCCGATCGGCTCGGGCGCGGGCGGCAAGGGCGGCGGTTCATACGGAGGCGGCGAAGTCGCTCCCGGTGGAACCTGAGGCGCGGCCGGTGCGGGGTAGAGCACAGCGCTCAACGCGGGATAGCGCGCCGCGAAGAAATATATGGAGTATGCGGGAAAGAACACAATAACGGGCACCGAAATCAAGGCGATCACATATAGAAAACCTGCCAGCAAGACGCATCCCACCACCACCGCCAGCGTGATCGTATACGCATTCCATGTCAGCCCGGCCGTTTTCCCGGTGATGATCGCAATGATGCTAAGTCCTATCGTAGGTATCGCGATGATCAACCCCAGGATCAGCGCGGCGATTCCGACCACGATCCCCGCTGCGATGGCCATCACGATTTTCATTCCGATGTAGCCGGCGTATCTTCCCTTCTCGGCCTTGATCATCCACCAGAGGCGACGCCATCCCTCCATTACGCCAATACCCTCTAAGGCCATTTGCGGCACCACAAAATCCTTGGTCAACACAAAAACGACCGCCAAAACAAAAACGAAAATCATCAGCGCAAAGAACACGAGGATCCCGCCTAGCACCAGGGGAACCACGTGTTCCTTCGGCGCCTTAAGCCATCCCGCCGCAAAGGCAAACCCGGCCGGAATTCCAAGCAGCACAGTAAGGCCCGCCAGCGTGACCAGCAGGTAGATCAGCTTCCACAAGAAGAATCGCAACCCCGGACCCTGCCTGCGGCTCCAGCCCTCGCGAATATGACACTCTTTCGCCATCACGCTGTCGAAGAGAATGAACCGCATCACGCTGCTTATGTACATCAGGACGATCCCCACCACTAGCCCGGCGATGACCAGCACCGCGATCAGGCCAGCTAACAAGGCAGGATCCACTCCCGAGAATCCCGGATCGATAAAATGGCGCGCTCCTCCGTGCTGTTGATTCCAGTTAAAGTTGTTACCGTTACAGCCGCCGCTGGAGCCAAGTTCCCCAGCCAGCAGTCCGACCACCGCCATCCGGGTCCATTGACCAAAGCGGAAAGGCTGGAAGAGTTGTTTCTTGGTGTGCTCAATGGCAGGGTAGATCGCGTCTACAGCGGAAAATGGCAAGCGTATACCTCGGTGTCCGTCGAATTGGGAGCAAGGTACTGCAAACCGGCAAGCGCGTCAAATGAATTCTGGAAGGCGGAGACAAACATGGGTATGAGTTCGTACTCGCCACTCACTCGTAGCGCAACGCTTCCACCGGATCCAGCTTGGACGCTCGCATCGCCGGAACCAGCCCACTGACCACGCCTACCACCAGCAACACCATGCTCGATAGCGCGACCGTCGTCATCGAAATCCGCAAGTGGATATCGCCTTGCCCCGAATCGTCCTCAAACAGCGGCCCCATCATCGGCAGCGTGCCCACAGCCCAGGCGATCACGTAGGAGAGCGCCACGCCAATTGCGCCGCCCAATAGCATGATCAACAAGGTCTCCGCCAGGAACTGCAGCTTGATGTGCCGCTTCCTTGCGCCCAGCGCCCGGCGCAGGCCAATTTCGCGGATGCGCTCGTCCACGGAGACCAGCATGATATTCATCACGCCCACGCCGCCGATTCCCAAAGTCAAAGTTCCGATAAATGCGAGCAGCACTTGCAGCCCGATGGTCAGAGCATCGATTACGGGACGGAACTCGTCCCGCCCGAACATCTGGAAAGCTTTCGGATCAGTCGGTGAAAAGCCCTGTCGTGACGCCACCGCCGCCAGCACTTGCGCCATCGCCTTCTTTTCGAACTGCGGCGCGATCGGTTCAAACAGCATCACCGCGGCATAGCGTGTGTTCCACAAATCTCCGGCGGTCGAGTAGGGAATCCACGACGATTCATCGTCGCTGCTGAAATAATTGCTGAGCTGAATCTTGCGCGCCATCACTCCGACTACGGTGAAGCGCACGCCGCTGACGGTTACGGTCTCGCCCACGGCGGGCCTGCCGCTGAACAATTCCTCCTTCAGCCGTCCACCGAGAAAAATCACGCGCCGCCGCTCAAGTTCGTCGCCCGAATCGAGCCAGCGGCCTTCCGAGGGCACTTCGTTCCGCATTTCGCCGTACTCAGGACAAACTCCGCGCACCGGCGCCGTTCCCACCATACGGTCGCCATAAGCGATTCCCGGACGCCTCACGGTCTCGCGGCACACATGGCGAACCAGGGGCGCGGTCGCCTTCACCAGGTCCACGTCGGCTTGTTCGACGAGGACTTTCTTTCCCGCGCGCTGGCCGCCCGGCTGCTCGCTGGTTTGCTGCGGCCAGCAGATCACCACGCTCTTGCCAAAGGCATCAAACCCGTGCACCAGGACGCCCCGAAAGCTGTTGCCGTAAGCGATGAGCAGCGTAACCGTCGCGATCCCCCACACAATTCCCAGCATGGTGAGGAAGCTGCGCGTCAGGTTCCGCTTCAGCGCGATCCAGGCTTCGAGGATGATTTCGATCAGCATATACAAATTTAGTAATTGGGTAATTTAGTAATTTAGTAATTTGAAAACCCGCTATGGCCGCCGCACGCGCAGGTTTGAAATTACCAAATTACAAAATTACTAAATTACCCAATTTTCCCTACCCCCCTGCCTCATACCGCAACGCCTCGATCGGATCGATGGAGGCCGCCCTCCGCGCCGGATACAGCGCCGCAGCCACCGCTATCGTACCCAGTAAGCCGGCAGCAACCAGTCCGGAGGTCCAGTCCGGAATCAGTCCCGCAAAGAAGTCCGGCATGGGAAGCAAGTTCACTAGCGCGCAAAATCCAAACGCAACTCCCAAGCCAATGGCGCCGCTTAAGAGAGCGATGATGAGCGCCTCCACAAAAAACTGCCGCAGGATCGTTGCCGCGGGCGCGCCTAGCGCCTTGCGCACGCCAATTTCCCGGGTGCGCTCACGCACCGCCACCAGCATCACATTCATTACGCCGATCCCGCCCAGCAGCAGCGTCACAATTCCCACCGCACCCAGAAAATATTTCATCCCATCCGTCATCGTCTTGAAGGCTTGCGCTTCCTGTACGGTATCCCAGATGGGGCAAGCTTCCTTGTCGCGCGGATCGTAGCGATGCATGCGTGCCAGCGCCACGCGCACTTCATGTTTGCAGGCTTCGTGCTGCTCCACCGATTTCGGCGTGACCAGCAGCTGATCGAAAGTGTGGGATGTTCCCGGAGGCTTGTCGGGAAAATCGCGCCGCATGGCGGAAAAGGGGACGAAAATCTTGTTCACGTCCCAGCCGTCATAGCTGGAATCCTGTTTCTTTTTCGCCATTACGCCAATCACGACAAAAGGGAAATCGTTCAGATAAATGTTGTCTCCCACCGGATTGCGGCCTGGAAATAATTGCTTGGCGGCATCCGACCCCAGAAATGCGACACGCCTCGCCTCGCGCATGTCGTCCCAGTCGTAGAATCGTCCCTGGCCCACGTCGAGAGTGCGAATATAGGCAAACTGCGGGTACGACCCGGTCACGGTCAGCGCGGCATTGTTAAAGTTGCTGTGCGCTCGCACCGTATCCTGCTCCAACTCTGGAATCGCATATTGGCAGTCGGGAGTTTCCCCCTGCACCACCGGTAGATCCTCATCTTCCCAGTGCACCTGCCGCCCGGCATGGGTTCCTCCGGCTTGCAGGCTGGTGCGCCCGTGGAAGACGATCATCACGTCCTTGCCCAGATTTCTGGCCTGCTCCTCCTGTCCCTTGCGCAGGCCTTCGCCCGCTGCCACCATCAGGACGATCGAAACGATCCCCCAGGCGATTCCGAACATGGTCAGAAACGCGCGCAGCTTGTGCGCCCACAACGTCCGCAGCACATCGTGGAAAAGATCTCGCAGGGTCATAGCGCTTCTTTGATTGGACGCGACCGGGCGGGGAAAGTAATCCACCGCGCCGTTTCTCGCTTAGTGATACGCATGCGAGGAGCGCATTGTTGCAGGAAAATGCGGCCGCTCAGAAGATCTTCTGCATGGTAAATAGTGGCGTGCCGAAAAGGTGATGAAGGCCTTCGTCGGTCCGGCGAAAGCCGAATCGTTCGTACAGCCGAATCGCCGAACTGAGGAATGGCGTTGTACTGAGGAGAAGTCGCCTGTACCGTTGGCTCGCTGCCCAGTCCTCCACCTGATGCAGCAGCCTCGCACCGGCCCCCGAACCCCGGCCTGCGGGGATAACGGCCATCCCGCGAATATAAACGGCGTCACCCTTTACCACAGCCGCCACGGTGCCGAGCAGCACACCCTCCCGTAGCGCCACCCAAACGGGACCTTCGCGCATGCGCGCGAGGACTTGCTCTGCGCCCAGAGCCGTTGCTGCAAAGCCACCGTCCGTGTACAACGCCTTAAACTCGATGAACGACTCATGCAGCACCTCCGCAATTGCCTGAGCATCCTCCGGCACGGCGCGACGAATCTCAAGTTGCATTGCCGCAGGCATTTCTCCGCGCTCTTCTCCGCGCTCGCTGAGAGCCGCTCTCCGTGTCCTCAGCGAGTCAGGGTTTACCCGGCCAGCGGCGCTTCGGCCCATTCTACCCAGTCCTCGAACTGCCTCAACCCGAGTTCGCACTGCAACCGATGACGCTCTTTCCGGTCGCGGATCTTTCTCTCCAGCGCCGGCAAAAGATCAAAGGTAATGTTCGCCGGCTGAAAGTTTTTCGCGTCCGCATGGGTCACGTAGTGGGTCAGTGATCCAAACGCGGAAGCCCGTGGAGGGGGCACAAGTTCACTTCCGAGCGCCAGCCCCGCCGCATGCACACCGGCCATCAATCCGGTTGCGATCGATTCCACGTAGCCCTCTACACCGCAAATCTGTCCCGCAAAGAAAATTCGGGGATGCGCCTTCATCTGCAGGGTCTCTCGCAGCAACGACGGACCGTTGATATACGTATTGCGATGGATTTGTCCGTAGCGCAGAAACCGCGCATTCTCCAGCCCCGGAATCATGCGCAGCACGCGTGCCTGCTCCCCAAACTTCAAATGATTCTGGAATCCGACCAGGTTGTAGGAATCCGCCCGCAGATTTTCCTGCCGCAACTGCACCACCGCATACGGCATCCGCCCGGTGCGCGGATCCTTCAACCCCACCGGCTTCATCGGCCCAAAGCGCAACGTGTCGCGTCCGCGCCGCGCAATCTCCTCAATCGGCAGGCAGCTCTCGAAGTAATTCAACTTCTCCCAATCGCGCTCCTCCACCGACTGAGCTGCCAGGAGCGCGTCGTAGAAACGGCCATAATCCTCCGCCGTCATCGGACAGTTGATGTAATCCGCCGACCCTTTGTCATACCGCGCCGCCATATACACGCGCGACATGTCAATCGAATCCGCTTCCACGATCGGACTGATCGAATCGTAGAAATATAAGTGAGGGTTTGGAGTGGCGCAGCGCTTCAGCTCTGCGATATCCGGTTCATTCGGTGAATCGCCTTCAGCCGCTGAGGTATCGGCGCTCAACCGCGCAATCTCCCCCGCCAGCGCCTCCGAAGTCAAGGGTCCAGTAGCGATAACGGTGATCGGCCGGCCCGCTTCTTCAATGGAAGTGATCTCTTCCCGCCGCACCGTAATCCGCGCGTCGCGCGAAATCGCCTCCGTCACCTTCGCCGCAAACGTTACTCGATCCACAGCCAGCGCATGCCCAGCCGGAACCGCGCACTCCCGCGCAATCTGCAGCAGCAGCGACCCCGCCCGCCGCATTTCTTCCTTCAACAGCCACGGAGCTGTATTCTCGCTGTCCGACTTCAGAGAATTCGAGCACACCAACTCAGCAAAATCCGCTGTCTGGTGCGCCGGCGTCGACCGCACCGGCCGCATCTCAAACAACTCCACCTCCACGCCCCGTCGCGCACACTGCCACGCCGCCTCAGACCCGGCCAGTCCCGCCCCGATAATTCTGACCATAGCTTCCATTATTTGCGAACCCCACCCAGGCACTTCAGTGCAGGATCGGTGTAGCGTCGGTGGCAACGCAGATCCAGCGCCCGTTCTTGTAGATCCACGTGTCGATGAACCGCTCCCGGCGAACGTAGGATTTCCCCCCTTCTACACCTTTTGCTCGAAATATTCCCGTAGCAATCGCCGTATTCCCGAACACGTGCACCGTCATCGACTCCGGCGCGACTTGCTGCTCCTGAGAACTGCTTTGCCCGCCAGAAGGTTTCACGCTCGCTAGAAACTCTGCCTTGGTCTGCATCGAGCCGTCATCGTTCACCAGCACAATGCCGTTGTCGAGGATCGCATCCAGCGCCTTTGCGTCTCCCGACTTGTACGCCTGGTTCCATGCCCCTTCCAGGGCCACGATTTTTGACTTGGTGGCGGAATCGGACGCGTCTTGTCCTGAAGCAACTTGCCCCGGAGCATCCAGGGCCGCTGCACACAACAAAACCATCAAAAGTCTCGCAGATTTCATATCGCCCTCTCCAGACAGGTTCGTTCATTGCTTTACAGCGAGTCAAAGCCAACTTTGCAATCCTGCGAAATTGCGCTCACGACGCTTTCTCCGCCAGTCGCCGCAGTGCACTGGACTTCAGCGTGACCGGCCGCCATTGATCGCGAAACCCGGCTCCCAGCGACTGGTAGAATTCGATCGCCTGCTCATTCCAATCGAGCACTTCCCAATGCACTCCGTAACAATTCTCCTGTACCGCAATGCGCGCGACCGACGCCAGCAAGGCCTTCCCAATTCCTCTTCCTCGAAACTGTTCCCGCACAAAAAGATCCTCCAGAAACAGTCCCCGCCCTGCCCACGTCGAATAGTAGCCAAAGAAAAGAGCGTAACCTGCCGGGTGCCCATCCCACTCGGCCATGAGAGCACGGAACTTTGGATCTACGCCGAACCCGTCCCGCACCAGATCTGCCTCTTCGATCACACAGCGATCCAACTCGCGCTCAAACTCCGCCAGTTCGCGGATCATAGTCCGCAGCAGCGCAACGTCATCAACGATTGCAGGGCGAATCAGGAGCATCATCAGGAAGGATACAGCAGTGGCGTACCGGTGTGACTTGACTGGCCACCCCGCTTCAGTGCTGGATCAACGTCGATTGGCTGGCCACGCACACCCAGGCGTTGTCCCGAAACACCCAGGTGTCGGTAAACCGCCCACGTCGCAAATAAGGCTTGCCGTGGCTCACGCCCTTTTCGCGATAGATCCCGGTCACGACCGCGTTGTCCCCGTAAACGTGGGCAGTCATTGATTCATTCACAATATGCTCGGGATGCAGCGCCGGCGCTTTTACACTGGCAATGAACTGGGCCTTATCCATCATCGAGCCGTCGTAATCGATATAGACCAAAGTGGAATCGAGCAGAGTCTCCAGGGCTTTTGTGTCCTTATTTTCTTCCGCACGATTCCAGGCGTTTTCCAGCGCAAGGATCTTCGTCTGTTCGGCGTCCGGCTGCACTGCCGTCTGCGCGGCGAATCCACGCGCAGTCAACAGCAGAAGTATAGAAATCAGAGTCCGCATCGCATCTACTCCTTTGGCGAACTCTACGGACAAGCGATGCCGATGGCAAGTATCTATCGCTATGCCGCCGCTATGCCGCGCGTAAATGAGTCGGAGATTTCTCTGTGCAGAATGGAATACACCGCACTGCCCGCGGGAAGCAGCGAATCACGCAGACGGTAAGGCTGATTTGCCCTGGAATGGCGGTGGGGTCGGCAATGCGCACGCGGCAGACATTCCACTACTTCTACTTCGATACGGGCACGGCCGCCGCCGCGACCAACATCCAGTGCCCCTTCTTGTACACCCAGGTATCAACAAAGCGCCAGCGCTTCAGCCATGGCTTCCCGTCCTTCACACCTGTTTCAAGGTAAGTCCCAACCACGACGGCGGTGTCTCCAAATGTGCGCACCGTGGTGCCTTCCAGTACGATCTGCTCCAGTTGTGGTTTTGCTGATCTTACCCGCAACAGGTAATCTCCCTTCGTCACCAACCTGCCAGATTCGACGTACACCAGAGCATTATCGAAAATCAGGTCAAGCGTACGGTTGTCATTGCGCGCCTGCGCCTCAAACCACTCGGATTCCAGCGCTCGAACCGCCCTTGCAACGTCACTGCCGGCAGCCTCCTGGGCGGAAGCCGCCAGTGACGTTAAGCAGACCAGAACCAACAACAATCCTATTGTTCTCACAAGATTATTCTCATAAGGGTGCTCGCTGTCGCCGACCTCGGCGACAAGCCGGAGAGACTCGCCTGGCCTCACTACCCGATCCGCGTTACCAGGCCTGCGATCGAGACCCACTGCCCATTTTTGTAAAACCATGTGTCCACGAAACGCACTCGTTGCGCATACGGCTTCCCGCGCTCCACTCCCTTTATCAGAAAAACGCCGGTAACGATCGCCGTGTTGCCGTGCAAGTGCACCGTCATCGATTCCGTCAAGACCTGCAGTGTGGTGGATGTCCTCATCTCCGCCAACACATCCGCCTTGGCCTGCAATTTGCCGTCCGAGTCGACGTTGACGAATGCGTCGTCAAGAATCCTTTCCAGCGCCTTCGGGTCTTTGCTCACGTAGGCCTGGCCCCACACATGCTCCATGGCAAGAATCTTCGCTCCCACGTCGGAATCAGAATCCCCTGGCGCGTAGCCTGCCAATGTCCCCGCACAAGCCAGCAGCCCGACCAAAATCAACGTTCTCACTGCAGACACCCCTTACTCGTTACTATCGTCCAGCGGTGTTCTTTTCTTGAGCACCTGCCCTTGCTCCTCTGCACAAAACCAGCCAATCTGCGATGATGAAGATGATGAAGACGAAGAAAGTTCGCTCACGATCCTGGAGGACTCGATGGCACGCATCGGCTTGATCACCCCAGAATCCGCATCTCCCGAAGTGCGCGCGATTTACGACACCACGCTTCGCGGCAAGCCCGGCAACGTCCAGAAAGCTCTCGCCCACCGTCCCGAGATGCTTAAGAATTTTCTAAGCTTCTACGCCAGCGTGGGACGCTCCCTCGACCGCAAGCTCTATGAACTGATCTATCTGCGCGTCTCCCTGATCAATGGATGTCACTACTGCACGCAGCATCATGTCGCATCGTCGAAACGCGTTGGGCTCACAGCGGAAGACTGGACGGCGCTCAAGGCAGGAAACTATTCGCGTTATGGTGAGAAAGAGCGGGCGGCGCTCATTTATGTCGAGAAGCTGACGCGCGCCCCGCACGAAATCACGGAAACCGACTTCGACGAACTGAAGAAGAATTTCTCCGATCCCGAGATCGTGGACATCCACATGCTCGCGGGCCTTGCCAACCTAACCAACCGCTTTACCGATCCGCTCGGCCTGGAATTGGAGTTTCCGGAGGAAAAGATCTGAAGCCCGCCACGGATCACACGGGTTTCCACGGATAACCCAAGAATTTTGTCTTGATCCGTGTTCATCCGTGCAATCCGTGGCAAACGGGTTAAAGGATTTCGCGCGCACCCCCAACGCGCCGCGTCACCCGCTCGCGATCCAGATATTCCAGCAGCGGAATCGCATACTTGCGGGTCACTCCCGTCAACTCTTTAAACGCCGCCACATCAATCTTCGCCGACTTCAACTTGTACGCCGCCATCTGCCGTCGCAATTCTTCCAGGGCGCTGCGATGAAAGACCAACTCGTCGGAGATCTTGATCAGTATCTTGTCACGCAGGAGCAGAGTCACAATCTTCTGCGCCCTGGTCTTGTCCACCCTGAGCCCGGCAAGTACGTCCTGCAGCGCGGGAACTTTCAGTCCTGCGGAGGCGAACGCGTCCTCAATCTTCTTTTTGGATTCGGCCTCCTCATCCTTCATCACCACGCCATGTCCCGGCAGCCGCACCAGGTCTCCGATGACTTCGATTTTCTTTTCCCGGATCAGCATGGCTGCAACCGCCTCGAAGACCTCCGGAGTAGCGTTCACCTGCGTCCGCAACTCTTCTTTGCTGATCCCGCCCACCAGAGGATTCTTTTTATGAAAATCCCCGGCTGTGCTCACAATGTTCGACCTCAGCGTTTCCAACGCAGTCAAATCCAGGAATCTTTCCCCGGCGCGCACCACCCCACCCATCTTCACTGCCTGCGCCAATCGCGCTTCGATCACCTTCTTCGTCCAACCGGTCTCGACCACCAGTCGAGAGATCGAGATTCCTTCGTGCTGACGCCGGGCGATCCGCGCTCTCAGAATCGCTTCCACATCGCCGCCAGCCAGAATTTCGAGGAAGGCGCCGTGTCCCGGCATACGCAGAATCGGCGCGGCGTCCAGCACAACTCCGCCCCCAATCGTCACCACCGGCGAAAGTTGCCGGATAATGAACCGGTCTCCCGGTAAAAGCAGCGCCGCCTCCGGCAGTTTCAGCCTGGCAAAAGCCTCCTGGCCCGGAGAAAGTTGCAGGCGCGCCAACTTCCCTGGGTGCCCCACCTTGGCGCGTTTTCCAAAAGCCTGCCCTGAGCTTGCCGAAGGGGTGGGATCCAGTTCTTTCCGCTCGTACAGCACAACCTCGACCACCGTCTCCATCGTGTAAGAGTGAAAGTGCACTCGCGCGCGGTCCTTCAGCGGACGCGGCGCCGATGGCAGCAATCGCAACCGCACGTCCGCACGCCGGGTCGCCTCGAACACCGCCGGAGGCGCCAGGGTCATCCCTCGGGATAAATCCTCTGTGCTCGCCCCGGCCAGGTTGAGAGCCGTGCGCTGTCCCGCAACGGCCAAATCCGCGGATCGCCCGTGTACCTGCGCTCCTCGCACGCGTACTCGCCGCCCAGCCGGGAAAACTTCCAGCTCTTCCTCGGGGTGTATGGTTCCGGCCACCAGTGTTCCCGTTACTACCGTCCCGAACCCCTTCATGGTGAATACGCGGTCGATCGGCAGCCGGGCGATGGCATGCGAATCCCGCGGCTGCACCTCGCCCGCCGCCGCAACCATCGCCCGTTTCAGCTCGTCGAGTCCCGCGCCGGTCAGAGAACTCACGGCGATAATCGACTTTGGGTTGTCCAAACTGGGATGATCCAGGAACGTCCCGCGCAGAAACTCTTCCACCTCCAACCGCACCACGCCGAGCGTCTCCGCATCCACCGCGTCGGATTTTGTCAGCACCGTGATTCCACGCTGCACGCCCAGCAGTTGCAGGATGTCGAAATGCTCACGCGTCTGTGGCTTGATCGCCTCATCCGCCGCAATCACCAGCAGAACCAGGTCAATACCGCCCACACCCGCCAGCATGTTGCGCACAAAGCGCTCGTGTCCGGGAACGTCGACAAATCCCAGCCGCAGCGTCTCCCCGTTCGGTGTGGGCAAGTCCATGTGTGCGAAGCCGAGGTCAATGGTGATGCCGCGCCGCTTCTCTTCCTCCAGTCGGTCAGCGTCAATTCCGGTCAACGCCTTCACCAACGCTGTCTTGCCGTGGTCGATATGCCCCGCCGTTCCTACGATGATGGATTTCATCTGGGTGGTCATCTTACCGGAAAGGACTTCAGAGTTGGAAAGGCCGACTCAGGCTCGTGCCGCGGCGTGTCGTCAATCTTTTCAATAGCTTCTGGATAAGCTCAACAAGTTACAAACAATTTCAATAACTTGCGGAGAATTTCTCATTAGAGGCGATTTAAGGGCCGCCGAGTCGGTTGACATCCTTGGAGTCGGCCACAGCAGTCGGACGCGCTTGGGAGCCATCTGCGTGCGTTGCAGAGGTATTTTGGGTGTGAGGTTCTACCCGGCTGTCACAGGCGACGCACCTCAGGCCTGCCACCTGTTTTCAATGGGTTACGGAACGCGTGATGAAAACAAAGGACATCGCGCAGGCTGAAAACGCCGAGCAACTCGCGGTCGCTTTGTTTACAATAGCCTGGAGATAAAGCGTTGAAAACACGCGATCTGTAGACGCTCGTTCAACTTGCGCAAACTCCAGTCCGGCTCGTACTCTTCCACCCATGGCCGCACCCGCTGCATTCGGATTCAGGCTGCACACGGGGTGGGCAGTTCTGGTTGCGGTTGCAGGCGAACCCGGCGGGCTCGAACTGTTGCTCCGTCGTCGCATCGAGTTATTGCCTCCCGGCGATTCTGTCCCCCGCTTTGTCTACCACGAAGCTTCGAGGCTGCCTGCGTCTCAGGCCGCAGATCTGGTCCAGCGAGCCGAGGCCGCGTCTCAAGAGGCAGCCGGAATCGCCGTAAGAGACGCTCTCGATCATTTGCGCTCTCGCGATCTTGTCGTCAAGGCGGCGGGAACCCCGTCCGGTACGAGGGCAGTTCCAAAGGACCTCTCGGCGGTGCTTCGCTCTCATCCCATGATCCACACCGCGGAAGGCGCCTTGTTCCAGCAGGCGGTCGCTTCCGCCTGCAAGAGTTGCGGGTTGGACGTGACTTCTGTCCGCGAGCGGGAAGTCTGGCTCAACGCCGCCACCAGGTGGGGCGTGAAGGAAGCCGGCCTGCGCAAGCAAGTCGATGGCTTGCGGAAATCCTTGGGCGCCCCATGGGGGACCGATCAGAAAACGGCCACAGCTTTTGCCTTGCTTGCCCTGCGCCCTGTTTCCTGATTCAGACAGTTGGCCGCCAAAAATCCCCGCGACAATGGGTGATACTGGCCCTATCCAGCCGCCTTGCTAAATGCGACAATAGAACTTCCCCATGACCACGTCCACAACCTCTGCCTTTTCTCCGGAGACCCTCCGGCAGCACGGCCTCACTTCCGATGAGTACGAAAAAATTAAGCACCTTCTTGGTGAGCGCGAGCCCACGCTCACCGAACTCGGCATCTTCAGTGTGATGTGGAGCGAGCATTGCTCCTACAAATCGTCGCGCGTTCATTTGAAGCGCCTGCCCATCCGCAGCAAGCATGTGCTGCAAGGACCCGGTGAGAACGCCGGCATTATCGACATTGGCGACGGCTGGGCCTGCGCCTTCAAGATCGAGTCGCACAATCACCCGTCGTTCATCGAGCCATTTCAAGGCGCAACCACGGGCGTGGGAGGAATTCTGCGCGACATCTTCACCATGGGCGCAAGACCGGTCGCGGTAATGGACTCGCTGCGCTTTGGGCCCATCGAGCCGGACAAGACACGGGCTGTGGTAACACAAACCGAAATCCGCAGAAATCATTCCATCCTCGAAGGTGTAGTCAGCGGCGTCGCCTCCTACGGCAACTGCTTCGGTGTCCCTAACCTGGGCGGCGAAACCAAGTTCGAGCCGTGCTACTCCGGCAACCCGCTGGTGAACGCATTCGCTATGGGCCTGGTCCGCAAGGACGAGATCTTCTATGCGCGCGCCGCCGGAGAAGGCAATCCTGTGATCTACGTCGGTGCCAAGACCGGACGCGACGGCATCCACGGCGCCACCATGGCCAGCGAAGAATTCAGTGAAGCTTCGGAAGCCAAGCGTCCGAACGTGCAGGTCGGCGATCCGTTCCTGGAGAAGTTGCTGCTCGAAGCCTGCCTCGAAGCCATGCAGACCGGAGCGATAGTCGGCATTCAGGATATGGGCGCTGCGGGACTTACCTGCTCGACCTGCGAGATGGGCGGACGCGGCGGCGTTGGGATCGAGATTGAACTGGACCGCGTGCCCCAGCGCGAAACTGGCATGAGCGCTTACGAAATCATGCTGAGTGAATCGCAGGAGCGCATGCTGCTGGTCGCGCAAAAAGGCCGCGAACAGGAAGTCTTTCGGGTTTTCGAGAAATGGGGACTCGATGCGGTTGAAGTCGGCAAGGTCACGGCCGACAACACGTTGCGCGTGCTGCAACAAGGCGAAGTCGTCGCGGAGATTCCGAATCAGGCGCTTACCGACGATGCGCCCGTGTACAAACGTCCGCTGGCGCGCTGGGAGCCTCCGGTGCCGCGGGAAATGCCGGAGGGCATCACGCTGAACGGCGTCGGTGACTTTACCCAGACTCTGAAGCAGCTTCTCGCCAGCCCAAACATCTGCGGCAAGCGCTGGGTTTGGCAGCAATACGATCACATGGTGCAGACCAACACGGTGGAAGCGCCGGGCGCGGGCGATGCGGGCGTGATTCGCATCAAGAATCCGAATCCTGACTCGCCGCAGCGCGGGCTGGCAATGGCGCTCGATGGCAACAGCCGCTGGTGTTATCTCGATCCGCGGCTGGGCGCGATGCATGCTGTTGGCGAGGCCGCGCGCAAGGTTGCGTGTTCCGGCGCAACTCCCGTGGGCGCAACCAACTGCCTGAACTTCGGCAATCCCGAGAAGCCGCACATCATGTGGCAGTTCTCGCAAACCATCGATGGCATTACGAAAGCTTGCGAGGAGTTGGAGATTCCCATCACCGGGGGCAATGTGAGTTTTTACAACGAGACGCTGGGCGAAGGCATTTATCCCACGCCGGTACTTGGGGTTGTGGGGATTCTCGACGATGTGCGCAAGACCGCGAAGATGCATTTCGCCGCCACCGGACGCACGATCGTGCTATTGCGCGCCGGCGAAGCACCCGATATCACCGATGTAGAGAGTGAGTTCGGGTCGTCGGAATATGCGAAGGAAATTCTGGGCGGGTTGTGGGGATATCCTCCCGAACTCGATCTGGAGAAAGAAGCCGCGCTGCAGAAGGCAGTCATCGAATTGATTCAGCAGGGACTGGTGGATTCTGCGCATGATTGCTCGGACGGCGGTTTGGCCGTGGCGTTGAGCGAAAAGGCATTTGCGAAAAACGTGGGGGCACGGGTGAGTCTGCCGTCAAACGGGCTTCCCGCGGAGTTTGTGCTGTTTGGGGAAGATGCGAGCCGTGTCGTGCTCTCATGCGACCCGGGGAACGTCTCACGAATCCAACAGGTAGCGGACAAATACGGAATCGCCGCGGACGTGCTGGGAGAAACCCTTCCGGAGCGGCTGGAGATTTCGCTGGACGGGAAGGTGTTATTGTCCGCGGCGGTCTCGGAGTTGAACCAGGCTTACGAATCTGCATTGGAATCGACGTTGCGAACTGATCCGGAATTGGTGGCGGCGAATTAAGAGCTTTGAATCGCAGAGAGCGTGGAGAACGGCCGCTGAGTTCGCAGAGTAAAGATGCTTGGGCTAAAAGCTAAAGGCTAAATGCTGACTTCCGACAAATTTCACGACGAGTGCGGTGTGGTGGCGATCTTCGCCCATCCTGAGGCGGAGAAGCTCGCTTACCTGGGCCTGCATGCGCTGCAACATCGCGGGCAGGAGTCGGCGGGCATCGTCACCTCCGACGGCCTGACTTCCCGCGTCCATAAGGCCATGGGAACGGTCGCGGACATCTTTACCGAAGATGTGCTCTCGAAAATTCGAGGCACGCTGGCCATCGGGCACACCCGCTACTCGACCGCTGGCGATTCGGCGCTGCTCAATGCGCAACCGATTCTGGTGCAGTCGAATAAGGGCTCGATTGCAGTGGCACACAACGGCAATCTGGTGAACGCGATGGAGGTTCGCAGCCGGCTGGAGCGCCAGGGATCGATCTTCCAGACGAACAGCGATACGGAAGTGATCGTCCACCTGATTGCGCTTTCGCGGGAGCACACCTTGCCCGAAGCAATCGCGGATGCTCTACGAAAAGTGGAGGGCGCGTTTTCGCTGGTGCTGATGAGTCCCGACCGAATCATCGCAGCGCGTGATCCGCGCGGCTTCCGTCCGCTGGCCATGGGGCGCATTCCCCCGCTGGAAGGCCAGACCCGCGACACGATTGTCTTCGCCTCGGAAACTTGCGCCTTCGATCTGATCGGAGCGACGTATGAGCGCGATGTGAAGCCTGGCGAAATCGTCGTTGTCGGACCGGAGGGAATTACCTCACTTTTTTATTCGGCGGGCGCGCCGCAGTCGAGTTGCATTTTCGAGCATGTCTACTTTTCGCGTCCCGACAGCATGGTGTTTGGCCGCGCAGTGCAGACCAGCCGCGAGGAACTGGGACGGCAGTTGGCGCGCGAAGCCCCGGTGGAAGCCGATCTGGTGGTTCCCGTGCCAGATTCGGGCGTGACCGCCGCCGTGGGCTACGCCGCGGAGAGCGGCATTCCATTCCGCTTTGGGTTGATCCGCAATCATTACGTGGGGCGCACGTTTATTGAACCCAGCCAGAGCGTGCGCGACTTCGGCGTGAAGCTGAAACTGAATCCGGTACGTTCGCTTCTGGAAGGCAAGCGCGTGGTGCTGATTGACGATTCAATCGTGCGCGGCACCACCAGCCGCAAGATCGTCCGCATGATCCGCAGCGCGGGAGCGAAGGAAGTGCACATGCGCATCTCGTGCCCGCCCACGATCTCGCCGTGCTACTACGGCGTAGACACGCCTTCAAAAAATCAACTGATCGCCGCCAACAAATCCGTCGACCAGATTCGCGAGTACATTCGCGCCGACTCTCTGGCCTACCTCTCGCTGGATGGACTCAAGAAAGCTTGCGGCGAAGGAGAGAAGATTTCCTACTGCTCGGCTTGCTACACCGGCAAGTATCCCACGAGCATTGTCGACGTGGAAGAGATATTGCCTGCGTCGATCCCGACATAGATAAACTCGCCCTGGCTACTTCCGCGCTTGCGCTACACGCGGGATCGACTGCAGATCCGGCCGGATCACAACGTCGTTCCAATCCCGCAGCAGCGCTCTCACCTCTTCCGCAATCGTGCCGCTGATTTCCATGACGAGCCAGCCACCGGGCCTGAGGGCTGCGTAGGCTTGCGGAATCAGGCGCGCGATCACCTCTGCCCCCGTTAGACCGGAAAAGACGGCATTGCGCGGCTCGAATTTGCGGACTTCGAGTTGGACTTGATCTTCCTCCGATTCGCCAACGTAGGGAGGGTTGGAGACGATGTAGTCGAAAGAGTTGTCCTCGAAGCCCGCGAGCAGGTCGGCTTCGCGGAATTGAATTCTGGATTCGAGTTGGTGGCGGGCGGCGTTGGCGCGTGCCACTTCGAGCGCGGCGGCAGAGATGTCGGTGGCGTAGATTTCGGATTGTGGCAATTCTTTGGCGAGAGCGAGCGCAATGCAGCCGGAACCAGTGCCCACGTCGGCGATTCGGAGCTGGCTGGCGGGCGAGAGCTTGCCCTGAGCCTGTCGAAGGGGCGCCCGCCCTACACAGTCCAGAACGGTCTCGATCACATGCTCGGTCTCGGGGCGCGGGATGAGCACAGCAGGCGTGACGAGGAGATCCATCCCCCAGAATTCCTGATGACCTGTGATGTATTGCGCGGGAACGCCGCGGGCGCGCTCGGCGAGCGCCGCGTCATAGCGAATCTGTTCATCGGCGCTAAGGTCGCGCTCGGGATGGGCGTAGAGGTAAGCACGATCGCAGTTGAGAGTGAACATCAGCAGAAGCTCCGCGTTCATTCGCGGGGAAGGAACGTGTGCCGCACTGAGCCGGGTGATGGCGGCGGTGAGGGCTTGCTTTAGCTTCACAGAAACCATTTCAACACAGAGACGCGGGGGATGCTCATCGTGGCTGAATGGAAAAGCAGCCGGATCTAAAGCCTTTAACCGCGAAGGTCGCAAAGGAAGGCCGCGAAGGACGCGAAGAAGAGCGGGCGATTTCTCATTTCGATCCGCTCTTGGTTTGTCTTTGTCTCTGCAACTCGTAGCCGAGGTAGATCATCTGGCCGATGTGGTGCTGCATGTGGGCGGCGCACTGCATCACCATTTCAAGTCGATTCCGGGCGTCGCTGCCAGCGCCTGAGTATTTCGCCGGCCAATCCTCGGACGATTGCGCGCGGATGGTTTTGAGAACCATGTCCACGGCATCGTCGAAGCGTTGGAGAGCCTCGTCTTTCGACGGAGGGTTCGGGTCATTGAATTCGCGCGGGCGGTCGCGGACGTAGCCGGTCATGGCGATCTGCGCGCCGATGTAGTAGTTCAGATTGCCGGTCAGATGCAGAACCAGGTGACCGAAACTGTTGCCGAACGGGAAAGGCTTCTGCCAGAAGTGGGCATTGGTGAGAGGCGCGGCCAGTTCCCGGACGCGGGTTGCGTTCGCAGCGAAGCGATTGGTGAGAACCGAGCAAAGGGTCGAGTGCAGATCAGACATGTTCGTCTCCTTGACCGGGCCCGACCCGGTGCAGCCGGGCTTCGCCCCTTCGACTAGCTCAGGGCAGGCTCTGGCTGGACAGCCGAGGCGGCTATCCCCACATGAGATCACACCGCGGTGGTGGCTTCCTGCTTCAGCTTCTCAGCCTGATAGTGTGTGGTCAGCGCTTCGATGAGCGGCTGGAGCTTGCCATCCATCACGGCTTCGAGCTGGTGGATGGTGAAGCCGATGCGGTGATCGGTGAGGCGGTTCTGCGGAAAGTTATAGGTGCGGATCTTTTCGCTGCGGTCGCCGGAGCCGACCATGGCCTTGCGTTCTTTGGCCAGCGCCTGCTGCTGTTTCTCCATCTCGATTTCGTAGAGTCGGGAGCGGAGCACGCGCATACCTTTTTCGCGGTTCTTAATCTGCGATTTCTCGTCCTGGCAGCTTACGACCGTGTTGGTCGGAATGTGCGTGATGCGGACGGCGGAATATGTCGTATTCACCGACTGTCCGCCTGGGCCGGAGGAGCAGAAGGTGTCGATGCGCAGATCTTTGGCTTCGATCTTGATGTCGACGTCTTCGGCTTCGGGCAGCACCGCGACCGTGACGGCGGAGGTGTGGACGCGTCCCTGCTGCTCGGTGGCGGGCACGCGCTGCACGCGATGGACACCGCTTTCGTACTTAAGCTGCGAAAAGACGCGATGGCCTTCGATGATGGCGATCACTTCTTTCAGTCCCCCGGCGGACGATTCTGAAGAAGACAGCACTTCGACCTTCCAGCGCTGGGTTTCCGCATAACGCGTGTACATGCGGAAGATTTCGGCCGCGAAGAGTGTGGCTTCGTCTCCGCCGGTTCCGGCGCGGATTTCGAGGATAATGTTTTTCTCGTCGTTCGGGTCTTTAGGCAGCAGCAAGACTTTCAACTCTTCTTCGATGGCGGCGACGCGGGGCTCCAGCTTGTTGAGTTCTTCCTGAGCGTAGGCGCGCATCTCAGGATCTTTTTCCTCGGAGAGCATGACTTTACTTTCGGCTATGCCGCGTGTCAGGTCTTTGTATTCGCGGTACTTCTCGACCACGGGCGCGATCTCAGAGTGCGCCTTCGCACTCTTCTGGTATCTCGCCGAATCGTTGACTATCTCCGGCGAGGCCAGAGCGTTGGTCAGCTCTTCGTAGCGGGCTTCGATTTGGTCTAAGCGTTCAAACATCGTCGTCGGTCGTTGGTCGTTGGTCGTTGGCCTTTTGCTTCATGCTGCTTTTACATTGATCGAGTTAATCAAGCTGTTCAGACTTCGCCCTATGGCGTCTGCCGATGTTAACAGGCGCTGCGCTTCCTCGCTGCTCAGGTATTGTAATTCCCGGGCGATCATTACTTGCGTTTGTACTTCCAACAGAGAACCTCTCGCATGAAGGAGAAAGTGTCCGAACTCGCGATCGGAGCGGTGGCCTTTGCCTTCAGCAATATTGCTTGGGACCGATACCGCCGCCCGGCGTAGCTGCTGGCTCAGGCCGTACAACTCGTGCTTGGGGAACTCTCCTGTTACTCGATAGACTTCAATTGCAAATTTCATCGCTTCCTGCCAAACACGCAAATCCTTAAAAGATGCTGACATGTTAGTACCTCTCAAGAAGACTAATGCTGTAGGTGTGAGAGGCCAACGACTAACGACAAACGACCAACGACGGGTTTCCCGGGTTGGGAACCCTAGGCAATCACCAATTCTCCGCCGTGCTCTTTTTCCAGAGCCATAGCGTGGTCGAGGGCGACGATGGCGCACTGCGCTTGCTCATCCGAGGGAGGCTTCGTCGTGATGCGTTGCAGCCAGAGGCCGGGAGCGGTCATCAGCGCGAAGAGCGAACCGCGGTGTTTGGCGGCGAAGCGGATGATTTCATAGGAGACGCCTGCGATCACCGGCAGCAGCGCGATGCGCACGGCAAAGCGGGCCCAGAGCGTGGTGACCGGGAACAGCATGTAGAAAACGATCGAGATCAGCATGACCGTCATCAGGAAACTGGTGCCGCAGCGTGGATGGTACGTCGAATATTTCTGGACTGCGCCGGTTTCGAGTGGATCACCGTTCTCGAAAGCGAAGACTGTCTTGTGCTCGGCCCCGTGATACTGGTAGACGCGGCGAATGTCGGGAAACAGCGAAACGCCCCAGATGAACAGCAAGAACAGAAGCAAGCGGATGACGCCATCCACCAGGTTGAACATGATCTGGCCGCCGAGAGCCGGGTTCCACTTTTTCAACTCGTTGGTCGCCAATAGCGGAACGAGCTTGTACATGACGATGAAGAAGGCGAGCGAGATGACGATATTGACCGCGGCCAGCCATCCGCTGATGGCGGCGGCTTTTTCCCGGGTCTGCGATTGGGAAGAGGCTGCTGTGGAAGGTTCCGCTTCGCTCCGCTTCGGCGAGACAGCCGAGAGCCTGCCCTGAGCTTGTCGAAGGGCGGCTGTCTCCACATGAGCATCGCCGGTCTGCATCAGGTCTTCGATGGCGACGTTGGCCGAGAAGCGCAGAGCGCGGTAGCCGAGGGACATGGCGTAGCCGAGCGTCATGACCCCGCGGACGATGGGCCAGGCCATCCATTTGTGTTTTTCCGAGGGACGGTCGAGCGGTTCGCTCATGGTGACCACTTCGCCCGAGGGCTTGCGGCAGGCGATCGCCCAGGCATGTGGCGAACGCATCATCACGCCTTCGAGCACAGCTTGCCCGCCGACCAGAGTTTCTTCGCCACTTTCAAGTGCGGGCAGAAGCTGCACGGCCACCAGGAAACGCACGAAATTTCGAAGAGAACCCACAGTCTTTAGATGCTCCAGGCGCGGGAAAGCGCCAAACCCTAGGTTACCACAGGGGCGGCGGCGTTCCTATGCCGGCTTGGCGCGCTAAGTAACAGAGATGGTGGGGTTTATCGGGAAGGCTTCCGAAGACGAGCGGCAATCGGGGGATCTTTCGTCTATTCTCGAATGTTCTCGATCTTGAACAGCCATGCGAAAGCTTGCAGAGAGTTGCGAGGCGATTGCCGCCACAACCAAGAAGCTGGTAAAGACGGCGATCGTTGCCGACTATCTTAAGTCGCGCACGACGGACGAGGCCGCGGTCTCGGCGGTGTTTCTTTCGGGCAGAGCATTTCCCGCATGGGAAGAAACCACCTTGCAGATGGGCGGCGCTTCGTTGTGGCGCGTGGTGGCGGAGCTCTCCGGCAAGGATGACGTAGCGTTGACTGCTGCCTATCGAAAGCGCGGGGACCTGGGTGCGGTAGCCGGGGATGTTCTGCCGGAGCGATCGGGACAAGGCTTAGGCGTGCTCGAAGTAAGCAAGAGTTTTCGCGAGATCGCGACGGCGCGCGGGCCGGCGGCGAAGACTTCTCTGGTCCGCGATTTACTGGCGCGGGCGACTCCGCTTGAAGCCAAGTACATCGTGAAGATCATCACCGGCGATCTGCGGATCGGGCTGAAGGAAAGCTTGGTCGAGGAGGCGATTGCCAAAGCTTACGGCGGCACCCTCGCCGTGGTGCTGGGAAATGTGCAGCGGGCGAACATGCTGCTGGGAGATATTGGCGAGACGTTGCGGCTGGCGGTCGAGGGGAAACTGGTCGAGGCGAAGATGAGGATGTTTCATCCGCTGGGACTCATGCTGGCGAGTCCCATCGAGTCACCCGAGGAGGGTTTGAGTTACTTCGCGGATGCTGCGGTGGAAGACAAGTATGACGGCATCAGGGCGCAGGCGCACGTTTCGGGCGGCGAGGTAAAGTTCTTTTCGCGGACGCGGGACGAAATCACGGAGTCATTTCCGGAGTTGCCGGACGTGCTCGCGGGCTTGCCTCAGGATGCGATTCTCGATGGCGAGATCGTGGCGTGGGAGGAGCCGGGGCGGGCGCGGCCGTTCAGTGTGCTGCAGCAGCGATTGGGGCGGAAGAAAGTCAGCGAAACAATGTTGCGGGAGATTCCCGTCGCATACCTGGTGTTCGACGTTCTGTATGCGGGAGGGGAGTTGCTGATTGATCGTCCGCTGCGGGAGCGGGCGCGGATACTGGACGAGCTGCTTAAAAAAGACAGAACCCACCACGGAGACACAGAGACACGGAGGAGACCGAAAGATTCACAAGGCAAACTGACATTCAGGATTGAGGAGGAAACAGCCGTCGTCAATATCATCAGAGCGCCGGTATTTTGCGCGGCCTCGCCGGACGAACTGGAAGAGCTGTTCGCAGCTGCGCGGGCACGGGGTAACGAAGGCTTGATGATCAAGGACCTCGACTCGGCTTACACACCCGGAAAGCGCGGCAAGTCCTGGCTGAAGATGAAGCGCGAGCTGGCCACGCTGGACGTTGTTGTGACCGCGGTTGAGTACGGGCACGGGAAGCGCGTGGGCGTGCTCAGCGATTACACATTTGGCGTCTGGGACGGAGACCGTTTGGTTAACATCGGCAAGGCCTACTCAGGACTGACCGATGTCGAGATTGCCGAGATGACACAGTGGTTCCTCGATCACACGATTGAAGATCAAGGCTTCCGGCGCACGGTTGAGCCGAAGATTGTGCTGGAAGTGGCGTTCAACAACATGATGCAGTCGGACCGGCACGACAGCGGGTATGCGCTGCGCTTTCCGCGGATCGCACGCCTGCGGCGGGATAAGACGGCGGATGAAGCTGACACGATTGAGCAGGTGCGGGAGATTTTCGAGCGGCAGAGCAGGTGAATTCGACAGCCGGGCGGAAGATAGACTGTTGACACGGCCTCTTTCGGTGCCTAGCCTAGTAACCATGGACGTACCTCTTAACCCCGATTTGCAGGCCAAGCTTAGCCGCTTGGCTGCGCAGCAAGGACGTGCCAGCGAAGCGCTCGTTGTTGAGGCTGTAGAACGCCTGGTGAATTACGACGAGTGGTTTCTGCGGGAAGTAGATAAGGGGCTTGCCGCTGCCGACCGTGGTGAACTCGTGGATCATGCTGACGTCAGAAAAATGATCGATCAGCGGTATCCAGGCTGATGCTCATTCGCTGGACGGACACTGCCGTTCACGATTTCACTCATATCTGCGATTACATCGAAAAACATGGCAGCGCCGCCGTCGCCCGTCGCGTGGCCCTTTCCATCCACCACGCGATCGATTTACTCGCAAAATTTCCGGAATACGGCAGAACAGGTCGAAAGCCCGACACGCGCGAGCTGGTGTTTAGCGGCTTGCGGTATCTTGCGGTCTATAGAGTTCATAAGAAGGCGGTAGAGATAGTCCGCATTCTTCATGGCGCACAGAAGTGGCCAGTGTAAATCGTAGGTGATCAGTGGCTGTGGTGGTGCTGCTCTTCGCGCTCGCCAACCGGAATCACGCACCCGTGCGCGACTTCGCATTCCACGTGCTCGAACTGGATGGTGGTGTGGTCGATGCGGAAGTCGTGGTGCAGGCAGGCTTTCACGTCGCGCAGGATGCGCTCGCTGACCGAGGGCGGGATGTCGGCAATCGCGATGTGGCAGGAGAGTGCGCGAGTTTCCGACCCGATGCTCCAGCAGTGCAGGTCGTGCACGTCGTTGACGCCTTCGATAGAGCGGATGGCGGTCTCGACCAGTTCGAGCTTCACGCCGCGGGGCGTGCCCTCGAGCAGAATGTTCAGCGTCTCGCGCACGATGCCGAAGCCGGACCAGAGGATCAGCACGCCGATTCCAAACGAGAGCGCGGAGTCGATCCAGTAGTCGCCTGTGACCAGGATGGCCCAGCCCCCGGCGATAACGGCGGCAGTTGAGAGTGTGTCGCCCACTTCATGCAGCAGCGCACTTCGGATATTGACATCGCCGCCGGAGCGCCCGCCCGAGCGGTACAGCAGCACCGCTATCACGCCATTCATCACCACGCCCGCCGCGGCAACCCACATCATCACCGAGGCCTGAACGCGCTCAGGATGCTGCAGGCGCCGGAACGCTTCGTAAAAAATGAAGAACGAAACCGCCACCAACGAGACGGCGTTGACCAGCGCGGCCAGCACGCCCGCGCGGTGGTAGCCGTAGGTCTTGGTAGAGCTGGCGGGGCGCGACTGCAAATAGACCGCAACCAGAGACAACAGTAGAGCCAGAAAGTCGGAGAGATTGTGTCCGGCTTCGGAGAGCAGGGCCAGCGAATGGGAGCGGATGCCGGCCACCACCAGCAGCGCGATGTAGACGAGCGTGACGCCGAGCGAGATCTTGAGCACCCGCTTGGGACCGCCTGCGCCGTGAGCGTGGGCATGCATAGTTTAAGTGTACGGGCGGCGAAGGCGGGCTTCAAGAGCAGTGGCCAGTGGCCAGTGAGCAGTGGCCAGTAAGAGCTTTGTGTTGCTAGCCACTGACCACTGGCCACTGCTCTTTAGCGCTTGAAAAGATTCTGCAGATAGCGGTCGTTATAGGTCGTGGTCGAGTTCTGGACGAACTCCAGAATGCGATACATTTTCTCTCGCGATTCGCGGCTCATCTCCTTGAATTGGATGGCCACTCCCGATCCCGGATGAATCCGGGCGATGCTGCCTTCCGCGCTCAGCGTGCCGTCGTCGCCATCTATGGAGAAGACCAGCTTGACGTTCGAGCCGGGGGTCAGAATGGCGCTGGTTTCCACGTAACATCCGCCCAGGCTGATGTCGATCAGGTTTCCGAAGACTGGTCCGGGCTCGGACTGGGGATGCAACTCGATCGTGAGCCGGCATTTCATCCGGGTGTGCAGCCTCTGATCTTTTTGCGATGGTTGTTTTTGCTTCTCCACATACATGCGGCGGTCGGCCTGGGTCAGAAGCTGCTCAGCGTCATTGCCGTCGTCCGGGGATACGGCGAGCCCCACGCTCAGGGAGAGGATCTCCTCTCCGCAAACATCGAAGCCGGCTTGCCGGGCGAGAGGACGAATCTGCTCGACCTTCTTGGCGGCGGCGTCGGCGGGCAGGCCCGGGGCAATGACCACAAATTCGTCTCCACCCATGCGGGCTACGTAGTCATACTCGCGGCAGCTGTCTTTTAACGCCTGGGCAAACAGACGCAAGACCCGATTTCCCTCCAGGTGGCCGAAGCGGTCGTTAATCTTCTTGAAGCCGTTCATGTCGCAGACCATCAGCGTGAGCGAGGTGCTGTCGCGCTTGCAGCGGGCCAGTTCGCGGTCGAGTTGCAGAAACAGCGACCGGGCATTGGGCAGGCCGGTAAGGTAGTCCGTGGTGGCCGAGCTTTCCGCCTGCTGGTACTTGAGAGCATTCTCAATGGCGAGAGCCATCTTGCCGCTTACCGCCAGAAGGATGCGCAGATGGTCGGAAGTAAACGCGTCTTTCTCGGCGCGGTAGAGAGCGAGAACGCCAATCACGCCAGTCACTCCCTCCAGAGGCAAAGCCAGGGCTGAGCGCAGCGTGCTGAATTTGTCGGGATCGTTCAGGTAGCCCGGCTCGACCGAAGGATTGCCGTTCACAATCGGCTTCTTGTTCTGCGCCACCCAGCCCGAGAGCCCGTCCCCGAGCGGGATCCGCAAAGAGGAAAACAGGCGGTAGTTGTCCCCGTTTACATATTCTGGGATTAAGACGTCGTCGCGCAGGATGTAAATGGCGATAGCGTCATAGGGAACCATCGGTTTGAGTTTTACGGAGAAGACCGAGAGCGTTTCACCCAGGCTAAGCGAAGCGCCAAGGTCCTGGCTTAGCTCAAACAGAGACTGCGCCTCCTGGCGCGCCGCCGCGATGGAGGACAGAAAGGTTGCTTCCCGTCCGGGCGAATCGGAGACACTCGCATTTTCGAATCCCGCAGCGGGCCCAGGTCCGCGCGTAATCTTGAGTTCCGTGGGAAGGGCCAGGTTGCCTTGTGCCGCCGATTGCGCCAAGGCCAGATTTTCCAGAGTCCGGTAGCGCCTCTTGAGGACGTCCACCACCTTCGGATCAAACGACTTGCCCGACTCTGCCGTGAGCCGTTGCATCACCTCATCCAGCGGCATCGCGCGCCGGTATTGCCGGTCCGAAGCCAGCGCATCGAGGTAGTCGACCGCGGAAAGAATGCGCGCGCCGATCGGAATCTCCGCGCCTTTCAATCCGTAGGGATAACCAGATCCGTCCCACTTTTCATGGTGGGCACGCACGATCGGTACAACCGGGTAAGGGAAGCGAACTCGTTCCAAAATTTCCGCTCCCACCACGGTGTGAATCTTCATCTTCTCGAACTCTTCCGGCGTCAGCCGTCCGGGCTTGGCGATGATGTGCTCGGGCACCGCCAGCTTGCCGATGTCGTGCAGCAGCGCGGCCGCATGCAGGGCTTCTAAATCGGTCCCCTTCATGCCCAGTTCTTTGGCTACTTCGATGGCGTAGATGCGAACCCGCTGCAGGTGATCGTGGGTAGTCTGGTCTTTGGCCTCAATGGCTAGCGCCAGGGCCTCAATGGTTCGCAGATGCAGATGGGCAATTTCTTCGACATGCCGCTTCTCGTCCTCCAGCTTGCCCAGATACAAGCGGTAGGAGCGGTAAATGAGGTAAATGGCGGGAACGAAGAGCAGCGAAGTTTCCCAGTTGAACTCGCGGCTGAACCAGCCAATCGCGCCCGCGATACCGGCTCCAACCAGGTAGTAAGGGAAAGACCAGAAGTAGCAACCCACCAGGACTTGCCGAAGAGGTTTCCCTTCGCTGACCGAAATCACGACAGCAATGCTTCCTGCGTTGATGATGAAGTAGGTCGAAGCCGCCAGACACAGAACCAGAGGGCGGCTGACGATAAGCTCGTTGGCCAGAGGGTTGTGATAGACGACATAGGCCAGAGCGGTCGACAGGGCGCCCGCACAAACGTTGAACGTCAATTGGATGGCGCTGGGCCGGCCGGGGTACAAACTCTGGGCCAGCATCGAGACGGCGCCCAGGGTAAGAGCCTCCGAATAGCTCAGCTCCGCAATACCCACCAGGATGAACAGGAAGTTTACCGAAAGCGTGCCCGTAATGCCGGGTAGGGTGACGCGCAACCGCGACGCCAAAATCGCGATGCCCAGATAGCAGATGAACTCCGCGATGTTCTTGCTGCTCTGGTGGATCGCTGCCTGAAGCAGGGACGCCATGCCCGCAACGATCACCAGGCCGATGAAAGCCTTGGCGCCGACGGGCAGGCCCCTCCACGAGTGTGTGCTGGCGGACATTAGTCTGTGGGTCACTGCGCGCGCGCCTGTAGCCGGCGCGCGAGATGCCCCCACATTCAAGGATAAACAGCTAACAGATTTAGTAACAATGATTTGTAAGCCGCGCGGAAACTTCGGTAATGCTCGTTACCCCCGTGATTCGAGGCAACTTCTTGAAGGCAAACGCTACGCTATGGCCGAGCACGTTGGTAGTTGCCCACGCTGATCCTGACCGTGGTCAGCCTGATCAGCGGCATGGTTCCCGCCGTCCGCACTCGATCCCATCGAGGCGCTGCGCTACGTATGGAAGATTGGTGCCGGAAAATAAATAATTTTCCAACAACGCGACTCGCTTAAACACGCGCTAGTTGGCTGCCTTCGGGGGTAGTTCCTTCTGCTCTTTGTCGTAGGTTTTCCAAGCCTGGTCAATCACATAATCGTGAATCGCATCGGCGTCTCGCGTGGTCATCTTCAAGTGCGGAAACGCGAACTTAGGAGGATCGGCAAAGCCGGGCATTCCTTTACTCCAGTGCGTGCCTTCCAGCACTATGGCATACCATGCCTGATGAACTTCTGGCGGAGCATAGCGGAGATCAGGTACCGCCCCGTTAAGCACCCACGCACCGCTTCCGTCGATATCGGGAGAGTGGCAGCCATCGCATACGAATTTGCGATAAAGCAATTTGCCCTGCAGGATCGTTTCCTTGCTGCCGGTTTGCCGCGGAGGTTTCGGCACCGGGGGAACCACATCCGGCGGTACTGGGAACGGCGTCGTCGCCCCCAGTTTGAACGCTAGCAGCCGCGATGGTCCCCGCTTCGATTGAGGAGTTGCCATGGTCCAGGCGGGCGCGAACAGCCTCGAGCCCGAACCCCAGCCCACGGGCGTGAGGACGTACTGTTCGCCGTTCACTGCGAAAGTCACGGGCACCGATTCAATCGCCGAGCCGGTCTGAATTGACCAAACTTTCTTCCCGTTGTCAGCCGCGTAAGCCGCAAACTCACCCGTCCCCTGACCCTGGAAAACCAAGTTTCCCGCCGTGGAAAGAACGCCACCGTTCGTTGCAATCGGTTCCTCCGCAGTCCAGCGCGCTGACTGGTTTACCGGATCCCATGCGATCAGCTTTCCCTGCGTGCCTCTCATCCATTCTCCGGACTCTACCGCCGCTCGAGAACCTGCCTCGCGGTCCGTAGCCGGGACATAAACCAATCCGGTCAGCGAACTGAAACTCATCGGCCACCAGTTGTGAACCGTCCATTGCCTTCCGCCGCCCTTCGACGGTGGCACTTCCACGGCCCTCCCTGTCTGCAGATCAATCGAGGTCGCCCAGGCTACTTTCACCAGAGGCTTGGCCGAAAGCAGCTTCCCGGTCTTGACATCAAGCACATAAAAGACGCCGTTCTTCGGTACGGTCATCGCCACGTGGCGCCGCTCTCCATCAAGAACAAGATCGGCGATGAGAATGTGGTTGTTTTCGGTTTGCAACCCCGCAGCGCTGGTTTGGAAATGCCAGGCGTATTCTCCGGTCTCGGCGTTCACGGCGATGATGCATCCCGCAAAGAGCCGGTCTCCGCTCACCTTGATGGATTCCAGTTCGCCATAATCAACTCCCGCCCCGGCAGTCCCGAAGATGACCAGGTCGGTCGCAGGATCATAAGTGATGGCGTTCCAAACATCACCACCACCGATCCTCCACGCGTCCCTGCCTGTCCACGTCTTCGCTGCCATCTCCAGCGCCTTGGTTTCAAACCCTTTCGCGGGATCTCCGGGGACAGTCCAGAACCGCCACACTTCCTTGCCGGTTTCCGCATCATAGGCTGCGAGCGCTCCGCGAACTCCGTCGTCGGAACCGTTGTAGCCCATGAATACTTTTTCCTTGGCCACGTGAGGTGCGCCTGTGATTCCGGTTTGATGGGGATCGCAGACGGTAGCCTCCCACGATTGTTTTCCAGAAGCGGCATCCATCGCAACCAGCCGGCAATCTCCCGTGCCTACATACACCTTCCCGCCCCAGACCGCGACACCGGCGTTGGTCCGCGCCGAATATGACCCATTGATGGCCTGATCCAACCGCACCTTGGGGTCGAAGGCCCAAAGCAATTTCCCCGAATCCGCGGCCACGGCATAAACCTTCGACAATGGAGCGCTCACGTAGATCACTCCGTCCACAACAATCGGCTCCGCCACCAAGCCCATCCCGCTGTCGATGTCGAGCGACCAGGCCAACCCAAGACTACTGACGTTTTTATCCGTGATCTGCTTCAGAGGACTGAAATGCTGAGCCTCAAAGGTGCGCCCATTCAGCAACCAGTTGCTCCCATCGGTCGCTTCCGACGTGACCCTCGCCTCATTGACGTTGCCGGACTTTCCCGGACCGTCTGCCGAAGACCGAAACGCAATCGTCATTCCGATTCCCAGAAACACAGCGGTCAAACCAATCGTGCGTCCATTCATACAGGTCCCAAGGAGTGCATGAGAGTCCGACGACGGAGCCTGGGTTTAATTTCCGGGCCGTCAGGTCCTCGAACTCTCGCCGACGAGAAGTGTACCTCAGGTTCAGATCGCCAATTGCCCTTACTGTTGTTCCAGCGTTCCTAGTCCTCAACTGTGCGGTCTTGTTCTACTGGAGAAACAAGATTCATTTGCAGCCTCGGCGCCTGCGGATGTGTCATCCCGTCCCGGCAAATCCGAAAACACTCGCCGGTTCAGATAGACTGCATCAAAGTCTCAATGACTATTCTCGATCTCTGTGCCTACCTCGGGCTTGCCGCCGTCGGCACCGCTACGGTGAACATGCTCCTGGGACTGCTGATTGCTCTACGCTACAGTCCTCTCCGCTTGTGGCCGCATCGCCACATCAATATTTTCCGTCTACACAACTGGACCGCCTACGTCGTTCTGCTGCTGATCGTGCTGCATCCCGCTGTGCTGCTGCTCCGACGCGCTACTCACTTCGGTTTGGCAGATGTGCTGTTTCCCATTCAGTCTCCAGTGCAACCCAGTCTCAATACTGTGGGAGCGGCTTCGCTTTACCTGTTGCTGATCGTCATCCTCACATCGCTGTTCCGCCTGCACATGGCTCGCCCCTTGTGGAGGAAGCTGCATTACCTGGTGTTTCCCGCGTTCGTTCTGATGTTTCTCCACAGTGTGTTCACGGACCCTGCACTTTCGAACGGCAAGGTCGACTTGCTCGATGGCGGGAAGGTGTTCGTCGAGATCTGCTCCGCGATTTCGCTGGCGACCTGGGCGGTCCGGATTCGCCTGCGTGGGCGCGGCTTCAGGCCACAGCGGTAGGGTTGCGCGCGCTGATATTCCCTGTATTTTCGAGTGATCTGATGGGCATGCTGGCTTGATTATCTCGTCAATGTAAATTTCCCACTTGACAGTGCCCTTCCCACCTGACTAACCTTCCCGAATTCTAGTAATGTTGCCTGGCTTCCTACTCCGTACGAAAAAGGTGATACCTATGATTGGAAGACACGGAATGTCGTCCACCTCCTGTGGTATTTCCATCAAGCAGCCGGTTCTCCGGCAACGCGTTTTCGCGGCTGTTGTCCTGGCGTGTTTTACCTTGTGCATGAGCGGCGGGGCCGCAGGGCAAGCTGCGACATCGCTGCGCGGCACCATCAGCGACCCCACTGGCAGCATCGTGGCCGGGGCCAAAGTCCTCCTCGCCAACACTGAATCCAGGACGGAACGCACTGCGACAACCGGGGAGCAGGGAGAATATCAGTTTCTTCTGATCCCGCCCGGAACCTACACCCTCAAGGTAACGGCTACCGGCTTTCGCGGCTACGAGCAGAAAGGGCTTGCTTTGCTGGTGAATACGCCGGCCACGGCCAACGTTCAGCTTAAGGTGGGCGCGGCGGCGGAAGTCGTGACGGTCACCTCGGAGATTCCCGCCATCGACTTGGTGGATGCCTCGCTGGGCAATTCGTTCGATCAGCGGCAGGTGCGCCAGATTCCCCTCGAGGGCCGAAACGTCCCCGATCTGTTGAGCCTGCAGGCCGGAGTCACATATACAGGCAGGAATATCGACGATAGTCCCGTCCTCAAGGACCAGGACACGCGCAATGGAGCGGTGAATGGGGCACGGAGCGATCAGAGCAACATCACGCTCGACGGTGTGGACGTTAACGATCAACCGAATGGCTATGCCTTTAAATCAGTCTTGCCGATCACGCAGGACTCGGTGCAAGAATTCCGGGTCACTACTACGAATTACGGCGCGGACCAGGGTCAAGGCTCGGGGGCGCAAGTGGCGCTGGTAACGAAGAGTGGAACGAATACGCTGCACGGCTCACTCTACGAGTACCTGCGTAACACCATTACCAGCGCGAATGATTACCTGGTGAAGCAGTCGCAATTGAACATCGGTCTTCCCAACAAACCTCTGCAACTGAACCGCAATGTCTTCGGGGTGTCAGTTGGCGGGCCGCTTCGCAAGGACAGGATGTTTTTCTTCGCCAACTATGAGGGGGCCCGCAAGCGGGAGCAGCAGCGCGCGGAGCGCGTGATTCCAACGCCATCTCTGTGCCAGGGCATTTTTCAGTACGTAAACGCCGGCGGCGGCGGGACAACCGTGTGGAACGCGGCGCAGCTCCAGCTTCTTGATCCAAAAGGCATTGGGATCGACCCCGCGATGCTCGACCTAACCGGTCACACGGGGTATCTCGACAAGACTTTCTGCACCGGCAATACGGTGACCAACGATCCTTTCGCCGGAGATGGTCTGAACTATGCCGGCTTCGTTTTCCGCGCCCCGACCAGCGAGGACAACGATGCTTACATTGCACGCTTGGATTACCAGCTCACCTCGGACGGCAAACACACTCTTTTTTGGCGCGGTTCCCTGCAGGATTTCCGCAACCAGGGAGCTCCTTTCTTGCCCGGCAATCCTCCACAACAAACTACCGTGGATCACAGCAACGGGTTTGCCTTTGGCTACGTTTCGGTCCTCAACCCCACCCTTACCAACTCCTTCCATTGGGGATTCACGCGGCAGAGTCTTGGGGTCATTGGCAACACGGACCAGCAATGGAACGAGTTTCTGGGTCTGGACCAGGGAATTACCTTCAGCCACAGCTTCCAGGTGCCGCTGCATAATCTTCTGGATGACGTTTCGTGGACCAAGAAAACCCACAGCTTCCAGTTCGGCACCGCGATTGGAATCGCCCGCGATCCGCGCACAAGTTATCTGCACTCAAACACGATCGGACTGGGCACTACCAACTGGACTTCTCCCATCGGTTTCGCGGGCACCAGCAGCACGCTCGATCCGACCAACACCACCGGACATCCAGGTATCGTCGGTCCTGAGCCTCAGACGGCTACCCAATATGATCGTCCTCTGCTGGCGCTGTACGGCATGATCTCGGACGTGGTCGCCAACTACAACCTGGACAAAAGCGGCAACGCTCAACTCCAGGGCGCTCCGCTCAACCGGCGTTACGGGCTCGACTGGTACGAGTTCTATGGACAGGACACATGGCGGGTGAAGCCGAACCTCACCGTGACCTACGGCCTGCGCTGGTCGTTCTTTCCCGCGCCCTGGGAGACGAACGGGTTTCAGACTTATCCGACCTTCGGACTGGGAACTCAATTCAATAAGAATGTACAAAACATGCTTCACGGAATTGGCTACGGAGCTGAACTACCGATCGAGTTCAACCTAGGCAGAGGACCCGGTTTCTATCCTCTCGAAAAGACAGATTGGTCTCCGCGCATCTCGATTGCATATTCGCCGCGCGTCTCGCGCGAAGGCTTTCTCAAAAAGATCGTGGGAGACAACGATAAAACTGTCATCCGCGTTGGACTCAGCCGCGTCTACGACCGCGCTGGTTTCGCGTTGCTGAACAGCTTCGATCAGGTTGGCGCGGCGGGATTGTCTACGACCATTCAGAACGCCTGCTGCACGTTTGGTGTGACGGGTGCTGAAGACTTGCCGCGCATTACGGGGATCCACAACATCCCGCAGACGAACATAAACGGCGTCCAGTTTTACCTGCCACCGCCGATGTCGACCCCCCCCTGGCCTCAGATTCCCGCGACCAACGCTCAGGCCAATTTGTGGGGAACGGACGACAAGCTGAAAACGCCTCACGCCTACACTGTCGACTTCTCCGTGGGACGCGAGTTGCCCAGCCGGTTCTCCGTGCAACTTTCTTATGTAGGCCGCTTCGGCCGAGACCTGCTAACTCAGCGCGACCTGAATCAGCCGCTGGACATTTTCGATCCGAAGACCGGGATCGATTACTACACCGCCGCGTCAGCGCTCTCTAATCTGGCAAGGCAGTTCGGAGGGAACGGCTACCAGGCCGGAGTCACGACTGGCGAGATCGAAAGCGTCAGGGCCTTTACGGCAGGCCCAGGTCAAGTTGCTCTTGGTCCGACCGCACAATACTGGATCGATATGCTGCCGCCGTTACGGCCGGGCGCCTCTTACTACTCGGACACCTTTGGAACCGGGATCGTCCCGCAGCCCAACCCGACCGACAGCCTCATCCAGGAGGTCTTCAACATGTATTACAACCCGGGCCTGTCGGTGATTGGCGACGAGATTGTCGGTCTTGCGGATATCGATTCCTACGGAGGTATCGGCGACAACATCGGCTCCGGATCCTACTACTTCAATAACCAGCTCGGCCAGTTCCTCAATAACCAGGCTTTCTCGATGTATGGCTGGAGTTCCATTGGCAGTTCCACTTATCATGCGCTGCAAGCCACCCTGAGAAAACAACTCAGTCACGGGGTTCAGTTCGACCTGAACTATACCTACTCCAAGTCGCTCGATATAACCTCTGCAGCATCCCGCGTCGGCTTTGCGGTGTCTGGCTATCAGAACATCGGCCTGGTGGGCACGCGCCTGGCCAATGCCTTTTCTCCGAGGCTGGCTCGCGCCCCGTCCGATTTCGACCTCACGCACCAACTCAACCTCGACTGGGTCGCCGACCTGCCCTTCGGCAAAGGACGCGCCTTCGCCACCAACGCCAGCGGAGTATTGGATGCATTCATCGGCAACTGGCAGTTTTCCGGCATCGCCCGCTGGACCAGCGGATTTCCCTTCAGCGTGGATGGAGGCCAGCGCTGGCCCACCGACTGGTTCCTAACGGCCATCACGCAGATGACTTCACGGCCCAAAACCGGCACCTTCAAGGGCAACGGCACAGTCAATGTGTTCGCAGATCCCGTTTCAGCGCAGCAGGACTTTACCCTACCGCTCCCCGGCGGGGTGGGATCGCGCAACATTCTTCGTGGCGACGGCTATGCAGGTTTGGACATGAGCCTGGCCAAGAGCTGGAAGATGCCTTACAACCAAGCCCACAGGATCCAATTTCGCTGGGATGTGTTCAACGTCCTGAATTTGACGAGATTCAACGCGCAGGGCATCGGGTCGTCGTCTCTGCTCACGTCGTTGACGCAGCAGCAGACCAGCTTCGGCGCCTACACGAGCTTGCTCACACAGCCGCGTGTGATGCAGTTTGCACTTCGATACGAATTTTGACGGCGGAATCGAGGCGCTTGAGGTGAAGATTGGTGGCGGCGCGTGGACTCGAACCACGGACCTACGGATTATGAGACCGTCGCTCTAGCCACCTGAGCTACGCCGCCATACAAGTTGGGGAAACGCAACGAGAGGGACTAGTCGCACGTTTGCGAACCCTCGCTGCTTTGGACACAATGGCCGGAGTGGCGCGTCACGTCCAACCTTTCATTTTAAGAGCCGCTGTAAAAGCGTGTCAAACAGCACAGCGAGACTCCGATACCAGCGACACTTGCCAGTTGCAGCAGGAAACGGGAAACTAATGCTCTCATGAAGTCCGTCGCCGTCATTCCCGCTCGACTAGCCTCCACCCGTCTTCCGCGCAAGATGCTGCGTGAGATCGCGGGCAAGCCGCTGGTTGGTTGGGTGTACGAAGCGGTCCGCTCATCGTCCCTTCTCTCGGACGTGATCATCGCTACGGATTCCGAAGAGATCATGGAGGCTTGCCGCAGGCACGGCTGGAAGGCGCAGATGACTTCATCCACTCACCGCAGCGGGACCGAGCGCGCGCACGAAGTGTCGAACTCAATTGCGGCAGATGTTTATGTCAACGTGCAAGGCGACGAACCGCTGGTGCGGCCGGAACAAATTTCCACCCTGCTCGAGGTGATGAAAGACCCGGCAGTCCACGTGGGCACCGTGAAGACTCTCTGCCCGCTGGAAGATGTCGGCAATCCCAACGCAGTCAAAGTCGTAACCGTCCCCGGCGGCCGCGCCCTTTATTTTTCCCGCGCCACGATTCCCTTCGATCGCGACGGCGCCGGGCCGCACTACTTCAAACATCTCGGCCTCTATGCCTACCGGAAACCCGCGCTCGATCTCTTTGTGAGCCAGCCCGAATCTACCCTGGAAAAAAGTGAGCGGCTGGAACAACTGCGTTTCCTGGAGAACGGGATCCCAATCTACGTTGGCGAAACGCCCTACGACTCGGTTGGAGTTGACACAGAAGAGGACTTGCAGCGTGTGGCGGAGATTCTGTGCAAGCGCTAACATCTGGGTACCGGGTACTCGGTACTAGACCTGCGGTCCCGCGCTCTGCGCCTGCCCCCACGCCTCCGCGGCCGCCACGCGCTTCGAGATCGCGGGATGTGAGTGGAACAACAACTCCACCCACTTCGAAGGTGTGCGCTCCGCCAGGTTCTGCTGCGCCAGTTTGTTCATCGACGAAATGAAAGGCTCCACGCTGGCGATCGATTCAAAAGCATAGCGGTCGGCTTGCCGCTCGTTGTAACGTGAGTACGCATTGAGAGCCGGCATCAGTAGAAGGGAAAGCGCGGTCGCGCTGAGAGCCAGCAGCGGCAGGTTGGCGAAATCGGAAAGCTCTTCAAGGTTGAACATGTGGTGATCGACCGCGTAGTGAAGAACCCAGTTCGCCACCCAGAAACCAAGCAAAGTAGTTCCGGCTTGTACCACAATGCTCTTCAGAATGTGCCGGTGAACGTGATGGCCGAGTTCATGAGCGAGCACCGCTTCGATTTCCTCGGGAGCGTAGTTATCGAGCAGCGTATCGGCCAGGATGATCCGCCGCGTGCGGCCCAGTCCCGTGAGAGCGGCGTTTGCCTTCTTGCTTTTTTCCGAAAGCTTCCAGCGATAGACGCCGCGCACGCGTGTGCCCGCTTGCTCGCTCAGTTGAATCAGCCGGCGCCGCAGGTCTTCATTGTCCAGCGGCTCGAACTTGTAGAAAATCGGGAACAGCACAACGGGAGCAATCTGGGCCAAAACGATGAACAGAACCATGAACAGCGCCCAGGTGATGAGCCACCAGTGTTGCGGAGATTGGCGAATCATGAAATACAGCAACTCAACCACGATCCCAGCCAGCACTAGTCCCACCAGAAAGCCTTTGGTTTCATCCCAGAGCCACGAGCGGACCTTTTGCGTGGAGAGTTGGAACCTCCGCTCCAGACGGAATCCGTAGTAGTCAAGGCCGAGGCCCAACGCTTTGCTGATCAGGAGCAGGAAGAACAAATAGACAAAGACGGCCAGGGTGTAGTTCTGAAATCCGCGGCGTAAGGCAAGATCGCGCAGCCAACCGGTCCAACCCGTGACCAGCAGAAGAATCAGAAAAGCGGAGCCGATGACAAAATCGGCGACCCCCAGCCAGCGGTGGATCCGGTTGTAACGACGCGCCTCAGGCGAATCGTCTGGGTTCGGGGGTGGGCTTCCGGCGAAAGTCATGCGCAATTAGAAGTATCGCATTACTGCCGCGTCAAATGTAGAGTTTCGGGCGCTGCGAGCGCCCGCTAACCGCCGTGCCTGGTTCTCAGTTCCTAACAAAACTCTCCGCGGCTGTCAGGATTTCGGTCACCAGCTCCGGCGATGCTGCCTCCGCGTAGACGCGCAGGAGGGGCTCTGTTCCCGAAGCGCGGAACAGGATCCACGCTTCCGCTCCGTTGCCGTTCGTCGGCGCATCGAGAAAGAACTTGATGCCATCGAGATTTTCTTTCTTCACCACTCGATAACGTCCCAGGCTCTGCGTACTCTCGGCCTGAGCCCGCCGAATCGCCCTCTGCTTCATCTCTTCCGAAATGTGCAGATCGCGTCTGCCGTAATAGTGCGGACCGAACTCGCGTTGCAAATCCGCAACCAATTGCCCCAATGGCTTGCCTTCTTCCGCCATGACATTTGCCAGGAGCAGGCAATTCAACACGCCGTCACGCTCTGGCAGAAAGCGCGAGTAACCGATGCCGCCCGACTCCTCGCCGCCGATCAGGATGTCGTGCTCCATCATCAGGTCGGCGGTGTATTTGAATCCGATCTGCGTTTCGTAGAGCTTGCGGCCGTACTTGGCGGCAATGCGATCGAGCATGCGCGTGGTATTGAAGGCGCGCACCACGTCTCCCGGCCACTTCTTGCGTTCCAGCAGCCAGTGCAGCAGCACGCAGAATATCTTGTGCGAATCGACGAAGCTGCCGTCCTCCGCGACCGCACCAATGCGGTCGGCATCTCCGTCGGTGGCCAGTCCGGCGTCGCACTTCTCGCTTACTACGGTGTGCTGTAACAAAGAAATGTGCGGCAGGATGGGCTCGGGATTGATGTCAGGGAACAGCGGGTTCACTTCCTGGCGAATCGCGACGTGTTGAACTCCGCTTTCGCGGAAGATTCCAGCAAGAATTCCGCGGCCGGATCCGTACATAGAGTCGATCGCGACTTTGAACTTGGCTCTGCCGATCAGATCCATGTCGGCAAAACGGCAAACTGCGGCGATGTACGGCGTCTTGAGGTCTACCTCTTCGATGCCGGCTTTCGCGCCTTGCGGCATCGCCCCTGCGCGCAACTCCTCTTCCACTCTTTTCATGATCGCGGGCGTGGCCGACCCGCCAAACTTCCCTTTGAACTTTACTCCGTTCCAGTTCCATGGATTATGGCTGGAGGTGACCATCACTCCACCCGCGGCGCCCTTGTCTTTCACCGCATAAGAGACCGCCGGTGTGGGCGTGTAATCGTTGGCAAGTTTTACCGGGATGCCAGCAGCAACGATAACTTCTGCAGCCACCTGCGCCGCACGTTGCGAGGCGAACCGCGTGTCATAGCCGATGAAGACTCCGCGCTGCGCGTCCTCGTATTTCAATACGTAAGATGCAATTGCGCCCGCGACCCGGCGCACGTTATCGAACGTGAAGTCGTCGGCAATGATTCCGCGCCAGCCGTCGGTTCCGAATTTGATTTCTTGAGCCATGGAAGTTCAGTGTCCAATGATCAGCGGCCAGTGATCAGCGAATTCCCCGTGTTACTAGGCCGCTGACCACTAGCCACGTTCTTCACACCAGTTTGTGCAGCTTCTTCTCGTCAAGATACTTCACCACTTTGCCCACGTCCTGCGCGTGCTGGCGGGTCGTGATCAGCAAGGCGTCCGGGGTCTCCACCACCACCAGATCGCTCACCCCGACAGCCGCGACAAACTTGCCCGGGGCATGCACATAATTGCCGTTGGCATTCAGAACGAATGCGCCTGCGCCATGGATGAGGTTGCCCTCAAGCGGACTGCTCTTCGCCGTGTGGTGCTCGTGCAGCGCGGTCCAGGAGCCCAGGTCGTTCCAGCCGAAATCGGCAGGCAGGCAAAAGATGTTTCCCTGCTCGCCTTTCGCCGACCGCGGTTCCAGCACAGCATAATCGACGCTGATGTTCTCGCACCTGGGATATAGCCTTCGGAACGTCGCCGCAAATTTGCGGGTGCCGAAAGCTGCGGCGACCTCTTCCAGCAAAGAAGCGGTCTTCGGAAGATGCTCGCGCAGGGCGTCGGCGAGAGTACGGGCGCTCCACAAAAACATCCCGCTGTTCCAGAAATAGTTTCCCGCCGCCACAAACGTGGCGGCCTTCTCTGCATCGGGCTTCTCGGTGAAACGGCGCACACGGAGGACTTCGCCGCTGAAAACGCTGCCCGCCTCAATGTACCCATAGCCGGTTTCCGCGCGGCTCGGCCGGATGCCGAGGACCACGATGTTTTCTCCAGCGGCGGCAATCTCTACTCCACGTTCGATAGTCGTGCGATAACTTTCTTCATCGGCGATCACATGATCGGAAGGAAACATTCCGATCACCGCATCGGGATGTTCGCGCAACAGAAGAAACGCCGCGAGGCCGATCGCGGGCGCGGTGTTGCGCCCCATCGGCTCGGCCAGCACCTGCGCCTTCGACAATTTCGGGAGCTGCTTCAGAATTGCAGGACGCAGATCATCGTTGGCAATGATCCAGAATTGCTTCGCCGGGGATAGCGGCAGCAGACGCGCCACTGTCTGCTGGATCATGGTCTGCGTGCCGTCGAGCGCCAGCAACTGTTTGGCACGCTTCTTCCGGCTCAAGGGCCAGAAGCGCGTGCCCCGGCCGCCGGCGAGGATCACAGGATAGAAGTTTGAGTTCTTTGCCAAAGTTTTCGATTTCCACCCACTACATTCGCGTTTCCGGTTCGGGCAGCGCGGCGCCGGGAACGCGCGCTCTCAGAAACTCCAGCGTCCACTGCGGCCGCACGGTGAACTTCTCCACCGAAGCGGGAACTACCACGGCATCACCCTTCGCCAAAGTCACGGCTTCGGCTCCGGCCGCTTCCACTATGCCGCATCCTTCCACGGCTACCAGGATCTGCACGGAACTCTTACCGGAATCGTCGCGCGTGTTCATTTCTTGCGCGTCCTTCATCTCAAACATATCCACGACAAAGTAAGGAGCGGCCACCAGCGGAGCCTGCCGGTTGATGCTGCCCGGGACTTGCACCGGAGCCGGCCTCACCACTTTTCCGGACGCAACGTTCAACTTCACCGCCGCCATGCCCTCTTTCAGGTGCAGCTCCCGCGGCCGTCCGTAATCATACAAACGGTAGGTTGTGTCCGACTGCTGTTGTGTCTCGACAATCACCGAGCCCGGTCCAAGCGTGTGTACGGTCCCTCCGGAAACGTAGATCATGTCGCCCGTATAAACGTTGAGCCAGTTCAGCAACTCTTCAGCTCGTTTCTCGTGAATGGCGGCTTCCAACTGTGCAACGGTCACACCCGGTTTCAATCCTAGAGCGATCTGCGCTCCCGGTTTCGCGTGTGCCACATACCAGCACTCGGTTTTGCCCCATGGTTGATCTACTCGGCGCGCTTGCTCGTCATCGGGATGCACCTGCACCGAGAGTTTCTCATGCGGGAAGAGAAACTTCAGCAGCAAAGGGAAGCGCCGGGCATCGCGGGCAGCGTCGCCCACGAGCTCCCGCTGATAGTTCTGGCTGACCTGTCCCAGCTTCTGCCCGGTGAGCGGCCCGTTGGCAATCTTGCAATCGTCGCCGGTGAGCCAGGCTTCCCCAATCTTTTCTTCAAACTTGCGATTGGGATAAATCGGCGACAGATCGTACGTGCCCCACGGCCGCGGGTCGAATGCGGGAGACATGAGGAGTGGGTAGAGTTGAGGATTTTCGAGCGTTGGCGCGCGCAATTGAGTCGTCTCACTTTTCGGTCGGGGTCGCTTGACGAACTTGGCTGGTCGGCTCGCTTTCTTTTGCCCTGTCGGGCCGCTGGAGATCGGCTTCCGCTGGCTTCCTTGGCGCGAAGGCAAAGAGTCCCGACTCGACCATTTCCTCAAAGGTGGCCGAGCGACTGTATATCTTCGCAGCCTCCTCGATTACCCGGAGTTCAGCCCGCGACGCGAATCGCTTTACATTGTTCCTTACCACGCGGTTCGCTCGGAACCTCTCACAGAAGAAGCCGAGTGGTGCCCTCATTTCGACCAATCCGTAGACTCCACCGGCAGGAATTTTGTGGAGCCAGTTATACATCCAGGTAAGGTCCGTCCCTTCCGGTAGTCCATAAAAAATGGCATGATTTGCCTTCATGTATGCCTCCCCGTCGAAGGCGCACACATCCTGAAAAAGTTGGTACCGCACAGGCCCACCGGTCACGAGAGCCTTGGCGCGAATGACGTTGTCCAATGAGAGGAATGCTTGGATCAGCTCGGAGTAGACGACGCGTCGCATCTTGTTTTGCTCTCTTCTGTCGCTCGACCTGCCTTGAAGCCACAAGCTGACATAAGCGGTGATCACGCCGAGAATGAATGAGGCCAGAGTCTTGACCCACTCCAGCCACGGAGACGGCCCAGTCTTATCCAGGGCGTTTGCGACCCTGGTCAGCTGCTTTAGCAGCTCCGCGTTAGGGTCTCCGAGCAACCCGAGGCTCATGATCGCGCCATCCTCAATGATCCTGTCAAAGCGCGGCGAAGAACTTCCGCATGCGTTCCAGCCCGCGGTCCAACTCGGCCTTCGAGGTTGCGTAGGAGACGCGGATGTGTTCGCCGGTGCCAAATCCTTCTCCCGGCACGGTGGCCACGTGCGCTTCCCTGAGCAACCTTCCCGCCACGTCTGATGCCGACTTCACGCCGCCGCGCCCCAGAAACGCCGAGACATTGGGATACGCATAGAACGCGCCCTCGGGCAGCGTGCAGGTCACGCCCGGAATCGAGTGCAAACCCTTCACCACGTGGTCGCGCAGCTCGATGTATTCGCGCCGCATCTGCTCGACGCATTCCTGCGGCCCCTTCAGCGCCGCCACCGCCGCTTTCTGCACAATCGAAGTCGGATTCGACGTGGACTGGCTCTGCAATTTTGACATCGCGCTCACCACCGCTGCGGGACCCAGCGCGTAACCCAGCCGCCAGCCCGTCATGGCATAGGTTTTCGAGAGCGAACCCAGCACCACGATGCGCTCCTTGAACTCGCGCAGCGATCCCACCGAAAAATTCCTGCCCGTGTAATTCAGGTAGACGTAACATTCGTCGGAGAGAACCCAGATGCCGCGCTCGTGCGCCAGGCGGACAACTTCGGTCAGATCCGCGGCACTCATCACCGCGCCGGAGGGATTTGAAGGCGAATTCAAAATGATAACTTTCGTCCGCGGCGTGATCAGCCTTGCGACCATCTCCGCCGTAACCCGGAAGCCTTGCGACTCATCGGACTCCAGCAACACATTTTGGCCGCCGGCATAGCGCACGATGTCCTTGAACGAAACCCAGTAGGGCACGGGCAGAATCACTTCGTCGCCATGATCTACGAGAACCTGCATCGCATTGAACAGAGCATTCTTACCGCCGGTCGAGGCGATGACCTCTTCGCGGCGGTAATCGGAACCGAAGTCCGCCGCATGACGGTGCACGATTGCATCGCGCAACTCGGGAGTGCCCGGTACCGCCGTGTACTTCGTGAAGTTGCCATGAATGGCGGCGATGGCGGCGTCCTTGATGTGCTGGGGCGTAGCGAAATGCGGCTCGCCGGCGCCAAAGTCGACCACGTCGATGCCCTGCGCGCGCAGTTTGTCCGCCTCGGCCACTACAGCCATGGTGGCGGAGGGTTCAATGCGGTTGATCCGGTCGGTGAGCTTTAACGCTTCGCTGGTCGCAGTAGTCATGCCTTCTTTTTCCTTTTCTTTCCTCTTTGTTCCAGAACTTCAATTATGCGCGCGTCCCGCAGCTTGTAGGCAGGGTCGAGTTTTTCTCGAAGCTTCTGCTCCACCACTTCCGGGACCAGTCCCTTTACCGGTCCGCCGGCCTGCGCCACTTCGCGCACCAGTCGAGAACTGACATAAGAATACTTGTCGGCGGGCATCATGAAAACGGTCTCCAGCGTGGGTTCAAGCTTGCGGTTCATCAGCGCCATCTGCAGTTCATATTCGTAGTCGCTGATGGCCCGGATGCCGCGCAAGATGCAAGTTGCCTCCAGGGATTTCGCATACTCGACCATCAGCCCGTCAAACGTGTCGATGCGGACATTCTTCAGATCAGCCGTGAGTTCCCTGAGCATCTCCAGGCGCTCGGCCACGCTGAACATCGGACTCTTCTCCGAGTTGCGCAGGATCGCAACCACCAATTCCTCAAAAATCTTGGCCCCCCGCTCGATCAGATCGAGGTGCCCGTTGGTGGTCGGATCAAACGACCCGGGATAAATAGCGATGCCTTTATGCAATAGTCCTCACTGGAACAGGCGGGGCTGAATAGAAGATTCTATGCGGGTAGGAGTGGAGATGGCAATTGGGGAATGCTTCAGGCCGGCTAGTTAAGGATTGTCATCTTGAGGGCTTGTCATCCCGAGCGAAGCGAGGGACCTTGGTTTCTGCGTACACCTTTACCTGTGTGCAGCTACATTCAGAAACCAAGGTCCCTCGCTTCGCTCGGGATGACAAGCGCAAGAAATTTAGCGCTTCGCCGCTATCGGTGCCCTCGCGGCCTCGGGCGCGGCACTCGGCATGGTTGTGACTCTGGCCCCCTGCGGCGGAGCCTGTCCCGCCGCGGCTGCCGGTTGCGCCGGCGCCGGAGTCGGAATCAACCCCAGCGCCTTGCGCACTTCTGTATCGAGTTTCGCCATGGTGTCTTTGTTGTCTTTGAGGAACTGGCGGGCGTTTTCCCGGCCCTGGCCGATGCGCTCACCTTTGTAGCTGAACCACGAACCGGATTTTTCTAGAATGTTGTTGTTCACCGCGAGATCAATCAGGTCGCCTTCGCGCGAAATGCCTTCGCCATACAGTATGTCGAACTCGGCTTCGCGGAACGGCGCAGCCACTTTGTTCTTTACCACTTTTACGCGAGTGCGCGAGCCTGTGACCACGTCTCCGTCTTTGATCGCGGCGATGCGGCGAATATCCACACGCACCGACGAATAAAACTTCAGCGCACGTCCGCCGGTGGTGGTTTCCGGATTGCCAAACATCACGCCGATTTTCTCTCGTATTTGATTAATAAAGATCAGGCAGGTGCGCGACTTCGAAACCGTTCCCGTCAGCTTGCGCAGCGCCTGCGACATCAGCCGCGCCTGCAGCCCCATGTGGCTGTCTCCCATTTCGCCGTCGAGTTCAGCCTTGGGCACCAGCGCCGCTACTGAATCGACCACCAGCACGTCGATGGCGTTCGATCGCACCAGCGCTTCGGTTATTTCGAGCGCCTGCTCGCCGTAGTCCGGCTGCGAAACCAGCAGGTTGTCCACATCGACACCCAGTTTCTTCGCGTAGCCGGGATCGAGCGCGTGCTCGGCATCCACGAATGCGGCCATGCCGCCGGTCTTCTGCGCTTCGGCAATTACTTGCAACGTGATGGTGGTCTTGCCCGAAGACTCCGGGCCGAAGACTTCGACCACGCGCCCGCGCGGAAATCCGCCCACGCCGAGCGCGGCATCAAACGAGATCGCTCCGGTCGAGATCACCGCGATGGGGACGATCGCTTCTTTCGACCCCAGCCGCATGATCGACCCTTTGCCAAACTGCTTTTCAATCTGCGCAACCGCCAACTCAATAGCCTTGCCCCGTTCATCCGCCATGGAAGTGTGGCTCCTTTAAAATTGCCGAACTAAAGTGGAAACTAATCTGGCCGGATTATACATACAGATTCAAGCGAAGAAAAGACGAATCGTAATAATAAACCTGTGGAAGGTTCCAAAGCGGAACTAATCGCAGTTCATCTCTGCAGCAAATCCACCGGCGCCGTCACATCGTGCACGCGAAAATACTTTGCCAGCGCCGGATATGTTCGCCCCATAAACTCGCGACATCTCGCGAGCCACCTAGTCTACTTCTGCGTGGCAATCGCATTCTCCAGCGCCAGGCGGATGAAGCGCTGATACGGCAATCCTGCGTGGGTGGCGCGCTGGCGCACAGCATCATAAAGTTCCTCGGGCAGGCGCAAATTAATGGATTTGTCCTTGCGCTTCATCTCGAAGCGTACCGTTTGTGCGCCTGAGAGGTCATATCGTGACAAGTCGGCCTTGTCGACAAAGGCCGCCGCCGCGCGGACGCTCTTAAACGCCGGGATTTTCTTTTTCATAGGATTCGATCTCCCTTTTGTGCATGTAACGCGCGCTGATCGGCCTGATCAATTGCTTATCGCCCTTGCGCCGCATCGTGAACACAAGAAATACTCTCCGGCCATTGCCAGTTTGTCCCACAGCGCAAAAGCGGCTTTCCTCTCGCGAATCAGCCGCGCTGGGAACGATGGCAAGAGGACGGGCGAATAAGCTTTCAATCAGTGCTATGGAAAGCCCGTGCTTCTGGCACTTGGCTCTGTTACCTCGATCCCAATCAAAGCCGTGGAACCGCAAGAACATCATAATGGATTAGATACTCAAATGTATAGGCAAATGTAACTACCATCATCTCAGCAGCAAATCCACCGGCGCCGTCACATCGTGCACACGAAAATACTTAGCCAGCGCCGGATACTTCCGCGCCACGGCCTCATACATCGCGTAGGCCACGTTGCGATAAGAAACATGCCCCGCCGGCGTGGTGCGCAGTTCGGAGATATAGACGGCCTCGGCGAAGTCCATCTTGAACAGGGCGCGCTTGCGATAGGCCAGCGGAATCGCATACTGCGAATTCTCTTCCGCCTCGGGCGTATTGCGCGCTGCGAGCTTCTCTATCGCCGTTTGCGTGCGCCGCATGGCGGCATCGTAGCTGCTGCGCATGCCGGCATCTTCCACATCCAGCAGCATCTCGTAGCCGTGCTGCGTGGTGAAGCCCTGCATCACCTGGATGCAGCGCCTGTGACGGTGCATGTCGCGGAAACCGCCCGTATCCATGAGAATGTCGAAGCGGAACTGCTGCCCAGCGCGGAAGCCACGCAGCATTTCGTCGTGCTTGCCCCGATGCCGCAGGCCGAGGTCGATGATCTCGCGCCGGAATCTCTCGCCTGAAACCTGCAGCGCCTGCCGGACTTGTCGATAAGAATGGTGGCAGTGCTCATAGAGCAACGTCGTCGCGATCTCAACTTCCAGCGGCTCTTCGTCCAGCAGGTCAACGATTGCCTTCGAAGGCGCGACTGACTCACTCTTCATCAACTCGCGTGCCGCCTGCCGCAATTCGCGGCGCGTTTCCATCTCATACGGACTTGGGTTCGCATACTTGACCAAAGTAGGCGCAACCCGAACCTCGTGCAGCAATTCCTCCTCCGCCCGCGCGCCCAGCTCGGGACTCACAGCCCGAATCTCCTCTACCAATTTCTTCAACGATTCGGAATTCACGTTGTAAGCCGCCGAAGTCGCCGCCTTCTTCAACGACTCGCCAAGCACTCGCACTTCCTTGTGCGTGTGCGAAAGCAAGTGCGCAACTTGGATTTCCAATGTCCGAGCATTGACGATCTCGCCCAGCGAAGTGTTGGTCGCCAGCGGCAGCAGATAACGCGTGATGTCGAACGCCCGCGCCTTCAGCGTGCGCTCGTACGCCTCCTGCTTCATGTCGGCAGGCTTGGGCGTGATGCTGATCAGATGCTGCGTCATGTGCGCCGAGAGAAGTTCATATTCGGCAAAAAGAAAATTCAGCGTCTCGCGATACAACTTGTGGGCCTCGTCATCGGCTCCGAAGTCGGGAACGTAATATCCGCTCTTCTTGAAGTCCTGATAACGAGTGGAGCGCTCCTGCCCATCCCAGCGCTGTTCGTCGGCGAGTTCGATCGCGGCCAGAATCGAGAGCCGCTCGACGGCCAGCGCAATGTGCGCCAGGTCGGCAATCGAGCGATGACCGTACTGGAAGTAAAACGTGTTAAGAAACTTCTCCGCCTTCTGCGCGCTGATCTCGCGCAGCGACTCCTTCATCGACAGCGACGACCGCGAATACTTGGCCATGGCATAGGCCTGAATTTCCGGCTCAACGCCGTAAACCGCAAAAACTTCGGTCGAAGGCGTTTCACTCCGCGCCTTTTCCGGCAAGTCTTCTTGCGCTCTTTGAGGCGCGCTTTCGCCAGCTGAGGCCCTCTGCGGAGAACGGTGTCCAGCGCTCGCCGGCACCGAGTCAATCGCGGGTGATTTTTGGTTGGAGGGCTCAGCCATGGCGGTTACTTCGTCGGTCGCGCTTGGAGTCATGAAAGTGCTCGAATGTTAATCGGCGAACCGACGATGCGCAATCCATTTTTAGCATGATACGAGCGAACGCTGTGGATAAACTGTTTGGTGCACCCACTGCTCCAGTCGACCGAACACCGTCCGTGGCCATTACCTCCAGGCCCGTGGCTGATGAAGCAGATTTGGCACGACCTGCTGTTTGCGCACTGGCCAGTCCCCACATCGTCAATGCGGCTTCTCGTTCCCGCACAACTCACGCTGGACACCTTCGACGGCCAATGCTGGGCCGGGGTCGTTCCCTTTCGCATGAGCGGAATTCGCGGTCGCGGTTTGCCCGCGCTCCTTGGCCTCTCGCGGTTTCCCGAGCTGAATCTCCGCACCTATGTGACCCATGGAGGTAAGCCGGGCGTTTATTTCTTCAGCCTCGACGCAGCCAATCTTCCGGCCGTCTGGGCAGCCCGCACCTTCTATCATCTGCCTTATTTTCAAGCAGCGATGACTTCGATGGAATCTGGCGGAAGCATTCACTACTCCTCTCGCCGTCTCCACAGCGCCGCAGAGTTTCGCGCACGGTACCGTCCCACCTCTGAAATACGCTTGCGCGATAAAGGTTCGATTGAACACTGGTTCACCGAGCGCTACTGCCTGTACACGACCCACGACAACCATGTTTTTCGCGGGGATATTCACCATCTGCCGTGGCCGCTGCAAGACGCCGAAGCAGAGTTAGAGACCAACACCGTCGCTGCCAAAGCTAAAATTTCCCTGTCTGACTCACCCCTGCTGCACTTCGCCCGCCGGCTTGAAGTTTTGATATGGCCGTTGCGCCGCGCCGAATAGACGCAGCGGCGGGTATAATTCGACGTTCCGACGTAAAAGTTTATCAATCAAAAAATTCGTAGCAATTTCTGGAGAATCTCATGTCCCTTTCAGGACGGGTGGCGTTCGTGACGGGCGCGTCGCAAGGTATCGGACGAGCCTGCGCACTGAAGCTCGCCACAACGGGGGCGGCAGTTGCCGTCGCCGCGCGTAATCAGGACAAGCTGAACGAACTGGTGAAGGAAATCACTGCGGCGGGCGGCAAGGCTGCGCCCTTCGCGCTCGATGTCACAGATGAAGAGCAGGTCAAGTCCGCCATCAAGGCCGCCATCGCCGAATTCGGCAAGATCGATATCCTGGTCAACAACGCCGGCATCACCCGCGACCAGCTCGTCATGCGTATGAAGCGCGCCGACTGGGACTCCGTGCTGCAAACCAATCTCACCTCCGCTTATCTCTGCATCCAGCAAGTCACCAGCTCCATGCTCAAGCAGCGCTGGGGACGCATCATCAACATCACTAGCGTCTTCGGCCAGATGGGGCAGGCGGGCCAGGCGAACTACGCCGCGTCGAAGGCCGGGTTGATCGGCCTGACCCTGGCCATCGCCCGCGAGCTGGGATCGCGCAACATTACCTGCAACGCCGTAGCTCCGGGCTTCATCGAAACCGCTATGACGGAGGCGCTCGGCGACGAATTCAAGCAGAATGCTGCAAAACAGATTCCGCTAGGCCGCGTGGGGTCGGCCGCCGATGTAGCCAGCGCCGTGGCCTTTCTCGCATCGGACGAGGCTTCCTACATTACCGGCCACGTGCTGAACGTGAACGGCGGCATGCTGATGGGATAGGAAATTCAACCGCCGAGCACGCCGAGAACGCAGAGAAGAAAATGAAGGCTGGGTCGCACGGAAGACTAAATCCCGAAATTCCCTCGGCGTTCTCAGCGTCCTCGGCGGTAAAAAGCCTTGCGATTTATCCGGCAGAGACGCCCACCCAAATCGCCCAAGGCCGCGAACTGTTCCTGGAGTACGCACAGTCCCTAGGCTTCAGCCTGTGCTTTCAAAACTTTGACAAAGAACTGGCCGGACTCCCCGGCGACTACGCTCCGCCGGAGGGCCGCCTTTTGCTGGTAGAACACGAGGGTCAACTGGCGGGCTGTGTCGCCCTCCACACCTTAGAGGCAGGTGTCTGCGAGATGAAGCGTCTGTACCTGAGGCCCCAGTTTCGCGGCAAGGGCTTGGGCCGCGCAGTGGCCGAGCGCATCATCGCGGAGGCCCGACAGATCGGCTACCAACGCATGCGCCTCGACACCGTCGAGCCGATCATGAAAGATGCGGTCGCCATGTATCGTAAACTCGGATTCAAGGAAGTCGCTCCCTACCGCCCCAACCCGATCGCGGGCGCCATCTACATGGAGCTGGAATTGTGAGTAGGGATGAGGCTTCTTGAACCATGAAGAGGGCCATTTTCCGCGGCGATTATTTCTTTAACACTGTGCAAGTGGTAGGAGTCGGCTTTTTCAAGCCCTGGCAGGAAAGTGGCTCCGGAGATGGCACTAATTTCCACTTGCCAGAAAATGCCGATCTGGTTACTATGTCGCATCCTGTAATGCTCCCCCAGATCAACATCGGCGAGACCATTAGAAACTACCGGCTGCAAAGAGGTATGTCTCAGGGAGACATCGAGAAGCGGACCGGCCTGCTGCGCTGCTATCTGTCGCGCGTAGAGAACGGCCACACCATCCCTTCGCTGGACACGCTCTCGAAAATTGCCGGGGCCATGGAGATTGCGCTCTCGCAGTTCTTCTCTGAATCCGGCCACAATAACGGCTCCAAGGGACTGCCGCAACTTTCCGACGACGAAGTCCGCTTCCTCAGCCAGGTCCGCCGCTATGCCACCAACCTCAATGATAGTGACCGCAAGCTGGTTCTGGCCATGGTGAAGAAGATGGCCGCGAATTCTAGCAAATAGCCATCAGCCGCCAGCCATCAGCCATCAGGAAAAGCCAAACTAAGCCTTTCTGTTCGTGGAAGCCTTCTGCGGGCATTTCGAAACTCTCTCGTACCAGGGTTTTACTGGATAGCTGACGGCTGATGGCTGACGGCTGCACCCCTTACTTTCGTACCATGACCTCCGGTGACCGCTGGGTACCTCGCCCCGGCGCTCGCTTCTCACTACACTGTTGACTTGGAGACCCGCGAGTGACCACTGATGAAGAACTGAATGTGCTCGAGACCCAGCTTCGCCGGCTGAAGATCGAGTACGAAGTTTTTTTCAGCAATCCGACCAAACGCCCGCCCACCGACGTCGAGTGGAAGGTGCTTTCCCTCCTGCGCAAGTTTTCCGACGGCGGACGCATGAGCTTCTCCCAGCGCTTCCGCTACAACGAAATGGCCCAGCGCTACGCCATCTACAGCGATCTGTGGCGCAAGAAATCGCGCATCCGCGAAGAGGGCTACCGCCGCCCCCAGGACGCGCTGCTATCAGTGCAGGGAGTTCGCGCAGAAGAAGAGCATAAACCCCAGCATCCGGTCTACGGTTTGAGTCATGGCAACGCCTCAGCGGTAGCGGCGACCGCCGTAGCCTCGCAGCCGTTCACTTTGCACAGCTCCGCGGATAAGACCGAACCCGAACAGGTGGAACGCCTCTACAACACTCTGGTCGCGGCCAAGAAGAAGGCGGGAGAAAATGTCTCCGGCAACCTCGATTCCTTCTCCACCTTCGTGCAGAAGAAGACCGCAGAGATCCGCAAGCAGTACGGCTGCCAGGACGTGGAATTCTCCGTCGAACTCACCGATGGCCACGTCAAGCTGAAGGCCAAGGCAAAAGCGTAAATTGCTCTCCTCATCATGCAAGGTCGCTAGCGTTTAGCGTTCCAGTGGAGAGTAGAGCGGCGACGGAGCATACGCATGAGAAGAAAAGCCCTTCTGGTCACCCTAGTCATTGTTCTTGTTGCCCTAGTTGCGGCTGCGCTGATCGTCCCTTGTATTTCGGTGGACAGCGTTCCCAAAATGCGCGAAGCTGTCCTACGGAACGACGTATTCCAAATCCATGTCCTGATCTCTCAATACACTCTCGACCTACACAAGCGCCCCCAGTCAATTGATGACCTGGTCACTGCCGGATATCTTAAACACGTGCCGATAGACCCACTCACCGGGCGAACTGATACTTGGGTTGCGGAATGGTCGACTGGCCCGAGGATGCCGGGCATTGTGGGCATTCGCAGTGGCTCCAGTCATCGGTGAGCGGCACGACAGGCAGACTGCTTCGGGTCCTTGCTGATAGAATCTTCGGTCGCTCCGCACTCATCCTTCATACCGAGGCCTCACATGTCCCGCAGCACTTCCCGCATCCAGCGCGCCATCCTCAGCGTCACCGACAAGACCGGACTCGTGGATTTCGCGCGCCAGCTCTCCGGCCTCGGCATCGAACTCATCTCCACCGGAGGCACCGCCAAGCTGCTGCGCGATTCCGGCATCACGGTCAAAGACATCTCCGAACTCACCGGTTTCCCCGAAATGCTCGATGGCCGCGTCAAGACGCTGCATCCCAAGGTTCATGGTGGCATCCTGCATCGCCGCGAGAATCCCGCACACACCGCCGCTGTGGCCGAGCATGGCATCCAGGCAATTGACATGGTCGTCGTAAATCTCTACGCCTTCGAGAAAACCGCCGCCAAGCCAGGCGTGGCGTTCGAAGAGTTGATCGAAAACATCGACATCGGCGGACCGTCCATGATCCGCTCCGCCGCTAAGAATTTTCACGATGTCGCCGTCGTCACTTCGCCGGCTGACTACCAAGAGATAGCCGAAGAACTCGCCCGCACGGGTGGCGGGCTTTCGCTCGAAACGAAATGGCGCCTGGCGCAGAAGGCTTTCGCCACCACCGCAGCTTACGATTCCGCGATCGCCTCAACGCTCGAACGCATTCCCGACGTCAAGAATTTTCAACTCTCTGCCGCGGAAGCCTTCCCGCAAACCCTGCGCCTGTCATTCCAGAAAACCCTCGACCTGCGTTATGGCGAGAACCCGCACCAGAAGGCCGCCATGTATTCCGACGGCTCTGGCGTGGGCGTGGCCAACGCCCGCCAGCTTCAAGGCAAGGAACTTTCCTACAACAACATCGTCGACCTGCAAGCCGCCTGGGATCTGGCTCAGGAATTCGACCCACATGACGCCGCCGTCTGCGCCATCATCAAGCACACCAATCCCGCCGGTACCGCGACGGGAGAGACTCTCACCGAGGCCTACAAGCGCGCTCTGGAATGCGATCCGGTCTCCGCATTCGGCGGCGTGATCGGCGTGAACCGTCCAGTCGATGCCGAAGCCGCCGAAGAAATGCACAAGCTCTTCCTCGAAGTAATCGCCGCCCCCGGTTTCGATGGCGCCGCGAAAGAACGCTTCGCCACCAAGAAGAATCTCCGCCTGGTTGAAGTGAAAGCCGCACCGCAGAAATGGACTCTCAAGAATGTCTCGGGTGGAATCCTCTTGCAGGACAACGACTCCCGTCCTTTGCGGGATGTCGACCTCAAAGTCGTCACCCAGCGCGCTCCCACTCCTGAAGAAACTCGCGCCCTGTTGTTTGCCTGGAAGGTCTGCAAGCACGTCAAGTCGAACGCCATCGTCTACGCGCGCGAAGGGCAGACCGTCGGCGTCGGCGCGGGCCAGATGAGCCGCGTCGACTCCGCCAAGATCGGCGCCATGAAAGCGCAATTGCCGTTGAAGGGAACGGTTGCCGCCTCCGACGCATTCTTCCCGTTTCCCGACGGCGTGGAAGAAATCGCGAAGGCCGGTGCGACCGCCATCATCCAACCCGGGGGCTCGCAGCGCGATCCCGAAGTCATCGCAGCCGCCGACCGCCTGGGTCTCGCCATGCTGTTCACCGGAGTGCGCCACTTCCGCCACTAAGCAAAGCGATTGATTGCAACCGAAGGCACATTCTGGATCATGGGGATTCGATCATGGGGATTCTATCCAGTGGCTATACCAGAAACACTGTATAGAGCCCCGGCCCGGTTTGTAGCAACCTCAGGGGTATGCGCGCCCGTCGTCTGGAAGATCGTATTCGTAACCTATGCGCCAAGGCTGTAATGGCGCAAGACTCCGACGTAGACGCGATCTTTTCGGCTTTGCAATTCGCCCTCCACGAGCACACGACGAGACTCAGAAACCTGGCCGCCGCAGAACTCACTACACTTAGGCCAAGTGATGCCAGGATAGTTGCCGTGCGTACATCCCAAGCGTCGATCGAGTGCATAATCTGCGGCAAACGGGTCTCCCTCGAAGACTCGA
>Ga0210404_10000083_pt1 | contig 70368 bp, 68 predicted proteins | sample IncBWH28MmetaG_FD_155455 | JGI IMG/M metagenome (GOLD analysis project Ga0210404, IMG submission 155455) | Forest soil microbial communities from Barre Woods Harvard Forest LTER site, Petersham, Massachusetts, United States - Inc-BW-H-28-M | ecosystem: Environmental > Terrestrial > Soil >... | reverse complement strand
AGCGCGGGCCCGTACCCAGAAAGGCATACCTCGGCCACGTCGTTCGAGAACTTGTGGCTGGCCGGCGTCATTCATCCCTTCACGCAGATAACCTGGTGCAGGGTGTGAACCACTTCGACCAGATCGGCCTGCGCCGCCATCACGTCTTCGATGGACTTGTACGCAGCCGGAGTTTCGTCGATCACGTCCGCATCCTTGCGGCATTCGATGCCTTCGGTCATGCGTTCGTGATCCTTGATGGAAAATCGCCGCTTCGCTTCCGTGCGCGACATCGCACGGCCCGCGCCGTGGCTGCAGCTCGTGAAACTTTCCGGGTTACCCTTGCCGCGAACGATGTAGGAACGCGCTCCCATGCTGCCGGGAATGATTCCCATGTCGCCCTCCCGGGCGCGCACGGCGCCCTTGCGGGTGACCAGAATGTTCTCGCCGTAGTGCGATTCGCGGGCCACGTAGTTGTGGTGGCAATTGATCGCCTTCCGCTCGGCCGCAAAGGGACGAACTTCCCGGCAACTGCGCACCGCGGCCACGATCTGCTCCATCATCAGGTGGCGGTTCCAGCGGGCGAATTCCTGCGCCCACTCGACCGCCTCGACGTAATCGTTGAAATGCTCCGAGCCGTCCGGGAAATACGCCAGATCCCGGTCCGGCAGGTGAATGAACATCCGCTCCATGTCCTTCCGCGCAATCTCGATAAAGTAGCTGCCCATTCGATTGCCCACGCCGCGCGAGCCGCTGTGCAGCATGAACCAGACCGAATCCGCTTCGTCCAGGCACACTTCGATGAAGTGATTGCCTGTCCCGAGCGTCCCGAGATGGTTCGCGTGATTCCCGCGATCCAGCTTCGGATGCTTTTCGAGAATCGCGTCGTAGCCGGTCTTCAGCTCCGCCCACACGTCCGCGTTGCGGGCCGGAATGTTCGTCCACGCGCCGCGGTCGCCTCGTCCGCCGTGATTGGTGCGCCCGTGCGGGACAGCCTTTTCGATCGCCGCGCGAATCCCCTTCAGATTCTCGGGGAGATCGCCGGCGGTCAGGTCCGTCTGCACGGCCATCATGCCGCAGCCGATGTCCACGCCGACGGCCGCCGGGATGATCGCGCCCTTGGTCGGGATCACGCTGCCGACGGTAGCGCCGATGCCCCAGTGGACGTCCGGCATGGCCGCGACCCACTTGAAAATGAACGGGAGCTGCGCCACGTTGAGCAGCTGCTGGCGCGCCTGCGCTTCCAGAGGCACACCCTTAGTCCACGCCTTGATGGGCACACCCTTTTCGGGAACGATCACCTGGTAGGGCGTCTGATCCGTCATTTTCTTTCTCCTTTCCAACTTTCTCCGGGTGCGCAGTTTCATACGCAACCCCGAGGCGCGGGACCAGCCCCGCCCCGCGCCTCCAACTCCGTTTCGCCACGCGCAGCCGCGGCCTCGGGCGGCTCCCATAGGTTACTGGCTCTCATCCAGTTCGATTTCGATCGCATGCTCCGCGGGGATTCCTCCGGGACGAACGAAGCCCGTTACGCGCTTGCCTTCTCTCGGCATCAGCACCCAGGCCATGTCTTCCATTTGCTTCAGCGTTTGGCGTTTCATCTCCGGGTAGTCGTTGCATTTGTGCACGCGAAAATCGACGCGATGGTTCGGCCAGGTGAAGCAGCAGATCACCTGCTCTTCACTTTCGCTGAACCCGCGCTGGATGTGCCCGTGCGTGCACGATTCGCACAGAGATGGTCCATCGATCGGCGTGCCGTTTTTCACCTGGATGCCCATGGCATCCCCTTTCTACGGACGCGAGCAGCGTCTCTGGCTGGCGCGCTTGCGAGAAAACGCGCAGTGAATAGAAAACCGCTCAAAAAGCAGAGCTGGTTGCCCTGGAAACGGCTGAGCTGCTTGGGGTTACTGCTTTGCGGGACTGGAGCGAAGTCGGCCACAATCCCGGCGCAGCGTCTTCACCGCTCGCCATGGCAACGAATTGTGTTTGTCGTCTCTAGAGTTCATGCCGAATTCCTCCAGCGTGCGGAATCTTAAACGAGAGCCACGAGTGAAGCAAGAGTAAATCTGCGAACGGCGAAAAATAAGTTTGAATGGTTTTGTGGCGCAGCCGAAATGCGAATTTTCGCGGTTGGCTGCATTCAGGCGGGCTCCTTCTCGGCCGGCGAAAACCCAACGGCCAGGTCCTTGATGCGGCGCAGGTCCAACTTACCGGTGCCGAGGTGGGGGAGCTCCTCGACCGCGAAAAACTGGTTCGGCCGCGGGATCCAAAGGTTCGGCAGACCGGATTCGCCGAGGCGATCCAGCACGGCTTTCAACTCTACGGGCGGCAACGTGTGCAGCACAACGAGACGCTCGCCTTTCTTGCCGTCTGGCACCGCGGTGACCACGAAGCGCTGCTCGGTGACGCCGGCAAGCTCGTGCAATTTTTCCTCAACTTTGAGGTGGGGGACCATTTCGCCGCCGATTTTGCTGAAGCGGCTGAGGCGATCGGTGATGGCGAGGAATCCGTCTTCGTCTTCGGCGGCGATGTCGCCGGTGATGTACCAGCCGTCCTGCAGAACGTCGGCGGTTTTTTGCGGTTCGCCGAGATAGCCCTTCATCACGTTCGGCCCCTTCACGAGCAGCAGGCCGGATGATCCGGCGGCGACCGGCTCGCGCGTATCCGGATCGATAATGCGGACGCTGATGCCGGGAAGCGGATGGCCGATGCGTCCGCGTTTTCCGCCGACCTGACGAAAGCCCGGAGCGCGGAAGTCGCGCGTGTTGACGGAAACGACCGGCGCGCATTCCGTGGCGCCATAACCTTCGAGCGGCTTGATGCCGAAGCGATCCTCGAACGCGAGCGCCAGGCGGTCGGGCAATTTTTCCGCGCCGACGATCACATATTTCAGGCTGCCAAAATCTTCAGGCGAGCAGCGGCGCACGTAGGCCTGCAGGAACGTGGGCGTGGACATCAGGAAGGTGATGCGATACTCGCGCACGATTTCGCTGATGGCGGCGAGATCGAGCGGGCTGGGATGGTAGACGACGCTGACACCGAGCGCGGCGGGAAGCCAGAGCGTCACGGTGAAACCGAAGGAGTGGAAGAACGGCAGAACGCCGAGCAGGGACTCGTGATGGTCGAGCATGAAGGTCTGGCCGACCTGCTCGACGTTGGAGGCGATGTTGTAGTGCGTGAGCATCACGCCCTTGGGCTCGCCCGTGCTCCCGCTGGAGAAAATAATTGTGGCGAGATCGTCCAGCGTGTTGGCTTTTCCGCCGCTGAGGATTTTTTCGAGCGCGCCGCCCGGAAAAAACCAGAGCAGCAGTGCGATCAGACGCTCACCAAGGCTGTGGCCCGCGGCGACTTCCTCGAGCAGAACCATTTTACCGGGGACTTTCAGCGGAATGCGATCGAGCAGTTGCTTGGTGGTGATGACCGTTTCGAGCTTGCATTGCGCGGCACAAGATGCGAGCGATTCGTCCGACGAGGTGTAGTTCAAATTCACCGGGATTTTGCCGGAGAGCGTAGCGGCGTAGTTCACCAGCGCGGCGGGAACGGACGGCGGCAGCAGGATGCCGACCATTTCCTGGCCCTTCCATGTGGCCCGGAGGCGGCGGGCGAGAAAAATCGAACTGAGCAGTACGCCGCCCCATTTCATTTTCGGGCGGCGCTTGTCTCCCATGGCGAAGCGGAATGGATGGCGGTGCGCGTTGCGGATGAGCGATTGGTGCAAGGTGCGCATGCGGGTGCGGCGATAGCGGTAGGCCTGGGTCTGCAACTGCTGCACCGCGCGGCGAACTTCGAAAGGCGGCGTAGTGGGCAGCATCGCCTTGCCGAAACTTACGGTGACGGGATAGGGAATCGAGCGGGGCAGTTTCCAGACGAAGCGGCCACCTTCGAAGCTGAAAATGCTGCCCCAGACGCCGTCGAGATTCACGGGAATGATCGGCGCATCGACGCCTTTCATGATGCGCTCCATGCCGCGACGGAAGGGGAGCAGTTGGCCGATGCGAGTGATTTGGCCTTCGGCGAAGATGCAGACGATTTCGCCGTTTTTGATGGCGTTGGCCGCCTCGCGCAAGGAGTGGATCATTTCGCGCGGGCGCTGTTCGGAGGAGATGGGAATCGCGCCGATGATTTTTGCGAACGGCTTGACGTAGGGCAGGTCGTAGACCGCTTTGTAGAGAATGAAGCGGATGGGCCGGTCGATGGAGGCGATCAGGAGCAGGCCGTCGACGAACGATAGGTGATTGCAGACCAAGAGCGCGCCGCCGGCTTCGGGCACGTTTTCGCGGCCCTCGACGCGAATGCGGTAGACGGTGTGCGTCGCGGCCCACAAGACGAAGCGCACCAGCGAATCGGGCAACAGCCAGATGGCGTAGGCCGAGGTAACCAGAGTCAGTATGGCGCCGTCGAGGAAGATGCCCGCGGCAGTCTGGTGGAACCAATTTGTGAAGACGTAATAGGCCAGCGAGGCGATGGCGATGCCGATGAAAGAGACGAGATTGGCGGCGGCGATCACACCGCCTTTTTCCTCGCGCTTCGGCCGGTGCTGAATCAGCGCGCCGAGCGGGACGGCGAACAGGCCGCCAAAGAATCCAAGCAGCCCCAGGTCAAAGATTCGCAGGTGGACCCAATGGGCAGCGCCTGACAGGATCGAAGCCACGACCGGCACCGAGAAATGCGCGGAGATTCTGCCCAGTCCGGCGGCGAAGAAGTCCGCGGGCGCGCGAAAATAGAGTAACGCGCCGAACAGGGTCATGCCCACGGCGCCCAGCGGAATCAAGCCATATTCGATTTTCCCGCCGGAGAGATATCCCGCGGCGATGCTGCCGAGGCCGATGCCGATGGCGACCGCGGCTTGCAGGCCGGTGATGTGGGCGTCGTCGATCTTCAGCACATCGTGGCCGTAAATGATGATGGCGAGCTGCAGCAGCGCGGCCAGGAAGAAGAGATAGGTATTGCCGAGAACGGCCCACGCGAGCACGCGGTCGGCGACGATGGATTTCATCTGCGTGAAAAAATCGCCGAGCGGATTCCAGCGGAATGCCTTGTTCGGATTGGCGGCGGGAATTTTCGAGATGCCGAAGGCCGTGGCGAGACCGGCGACCGAGCACGCCAGAAGTAGAAATCCGCCCACCGCTTCGCGGTCGTGATAACGCTCGGCGAGCTCGCCCGCGGCGACGGTGCCGCCGATGCCCGCGAGAAACGTGCCGAACTCGATGATGCCATTGCCCCAGGAAAGTTTCGTTTCTGGCAGCAGCTCGGGCAGTAGGCCGTATTTGGAGGGACCGAAGAGCGCGCCTTCGGTGCTGATCAAGAAAACGCCCGCGCATTCCAGGGGCAAACTGCGCATGGCCAGGCTGGTGATGAAAAACGCCATCACCGCGAGCTCGAAAATTTTTGTGCCGATGGTTACGCTGCGCTTGCTGTAGCGATCCGCGAGGTAGCCGCCGGTCATGGAGAACAGGATGAAGGGAATGGCGAACAGCGCGCCCACAATGGGGACCAAGCTGTCCCGCTTGGCCTGCGGGAGGTTCATCCCGATGACGATGTAGGTGACGAAATATTTCAGGCCGTTGTCGTTGAAGCCGGTCTGGAACTGGGTGACGATGAGGCTCCAGAAGCCGCGGCGCCAGTCGGAGGGCGGCTGGGAAGGCGCGTGGGTCGAGTCCGTTGAATCGTCCATCATCAGCGACCGGATTTTCCGGATTCGCGAGCCTGCGAATTGTGGGTCACCCGGCGCATGTCGCTATCGTGTGTTTTCAATGAGTTGCGCTCGAGATTGCTTGGCACGGTGTGACTCCATGTTGCCGCGAGAATCGGTGAATTCTCAATACGGCAGGGCTGCGCGAGGCTTTGAGAGACGTTCATCCGATTCTCCTCTCTGTCGCAGGTGCCGAAATGCGACAGGACTACAAGCGTATCCTACGCCGCGTGGGACGGGGCGCAAGGTCGAGCTGCTGTGGACTTTTTCGTCACTACCGGAAGTCTATAAGACGGCCGCTGACGGGCGAACAAGGCGTGTGACAGTTTGGGGGACCATCCCAGTGAACGCTGTGGACGGTCTAGCGAGCGAATCGGATGGTCGCGAGCGCGCCACAAAGCGCGGCGGATGCCCCTACGAAGGGGAGCTAGCGCGCTGCGGCAGAGACCGGGGATTCGCGCTTGGGGTACTTGGTCGAGACGTAGTCGTTGACCAGGGTTTGGAAGGCGGCGGAGAGTTCGTCGTAGGTGCCTTCCAGCGTAGTGAATTTTTGGCCGTCGATGTAGACGGGGCAGCGCGGAGCTTCGCCGGTGCCCGGCAGGCTGATGCCGATGTTGGAGGCTTTCGATTCGCCTGGGCCGTTGACGATGCAGCCCATGACCGCGAGCTTCAGATTCTCCACGCCGTCGTAGGTCCGCTTCCATTCGGGCATTTTGTCGCGGATGTAGCCCTGGATGCTTTCGGCTAGCTCCTGGAAGGTGGAGCTGGTAGTGCGTCCGCAGCCGGGGCAGGCGGTTACGCTGGGAGCGAAGGCGCGCAGGCCGAGCGACTGGAGGAGCTCGCAGGAGGCGTAGACTTCCTCGCGGCGGTCGCCATTGGGGCGCGGCGTGAGCGAGACGCGGACCGTGTCGCCGATGCCTTCTTCCAGCAAAATTCCCATTGATGCGGCGGACCAGACGAGGCCTTTGGCGCCCATGCCAGCTTCGGTCAAGCCGAGGTGCAGAGGCTGATCGGTTCTTGCGGCCAGGTCGCGGTAGATCGCGATCAGATCGCCGGGGCGCGAAACCTTGCAGGAGATGATGATCTGGTCCCTGCGCAAGCCGGATTCGAGAGCGAGTTCGGTGGACTGCAGCGCGGAGAGCACCATGCACTCGTTGATGATTTCTTCCGATGTCTTGCCGAGGTCCTTGTCGGTGTTCTCCTGCATCTTCTCCATGACCAGCTCTTGATTGAGCGAGCCGCCATTGACACCGATGCGGACGGGCTTGCCGTTGTCGCGCGCGACTTTGCAGATGGTGGCGAATTGTTCGTCGCGGCGCTGGCCGTGGCCCACGTTGCCGGGATTGATGCGGTACTTATCGAGGGCGCGAGCGCAGTCGGGATACTTGGTGAGCAGGACGTGGCCGTTGTAGTGGAAGTCACCGATGATCGGCGTGTCGCAGCCGGCGTCGAGAAGGCGTCTTTTGATTTCCGCGAACGCGGCCGCGGCTTCGGGCATGTTGACGGTGACGCGGACGAGCTCGGAGCCGGCCTGGGCGAGTTCCAGGCACTGCTTGGTGGTGGCGGCTACGTCGGCGGTGTCTGTGTTGGTCATGGACTGCACGACGATGGGCGCGCCGCCGCCGACCTGGATTTTGCCGACCTTTACGCCGACCGTTTTGTGACGACTGCGTGGCATTGGGAACATTGTAGCGGATGGGTGGAGTGGGATGCTAGTGCGCAAGGGCGAGATCACCCAGGGGATGAACATGGATAGAACCAGGGAGGAATGAGGACCCGAAGCAAGGCCAAGTGGATGGTTCGATCGCCCCAAGAATCTGTGCCGGGTACGATCGATCGTGCCTCTACGGCGGATGGTGACGATCACGCCAAGCCTGATTGCGAAGGCGCCAATCTGGCGTCGGGCATGCCATGTTGTCCCTACGCTTAGGCTTCGGCGCGGTGGTGGTGGGTTGCGCTGGATTTGGTGGAGCGTTGCGGAGGAACGATGGTGGCCATCTTGCGGATCATGGCTAGGACCAGGCGCTTGTCGTCGTCCGACAGGCTGGTGGAGTAGCGCTTGATGTCCGCCAGGAAACGGATTTCTTCTTCGGAAAGCTCGCCCAGCACCTTGCGCGTTTCGCGGTCCTGCGGCGTGTCCGTGCCGGGGAAAAAGTCGGCGAGGCTGATCTCCATGGCCTCGGCGATCTTGGCCAGAGTTTCAAGGGAGGGGACAGTGTGGCCGTTCTCGACGCGCGAGAGATAGCACCGGAGAAGACCCGTGCGGCGTTCGATATCGCCTTGTGAGAGGCCTCGATCGCTGCGGTAGGACCGGATGACCTCGCCGATATTCACTTTCGGTTTTTCTTTGGGCATCGTAACTTTCCTTACAACAGGCGTTATCTTACGAGCCACCCCCGGGAGGGGCAAGAAAATAATCGAGAGGTGTTCCTCCTAGAAACACCCCATTTCGGGAGCATCCGGGGTCATTCGAGGTGCTAGTTCGAGGCTGCCGGCACCAGTGCGGTTACGGCGTTTTCGGTCCTGAATTCGAGCAGCGTCTCACTCGGGATGCGGACGCGATCGCCGTGAGTGGAGAGTTGCACGGCCGTGCCGCCGCCGGCGCCGACGGTCGCGCCAACGGCTGCTCCCCTGGGCCCCCCGATGACTCCTCCGATGATGGCGCCGGCGATTGCGCCGCCGCCGATGCGTTCAGCACTCTGCGAGCCCCGACTTTTCCCAACGACATCGTAGGTAGTGGAATCGATCGGTACGACGTTGCCGTTGATGCGAATACCGGTGAGCTCGAGCGTCAATTGCGGCGCGCCGGAGATGTGACCGGAGTCCTTCGCGTGGGCCAGCATGCCGTATACGTCGGCGCCTTTCAGCGCGACGACGGTGTTGCCGACGACCAGGGGCGAGTCGAGGCTGGCGTGGAACGGATCGTTGACGTGATTGGTCTGTGAGTCGACGGAGTCGATCATACGGATGACGACGCTCGTGCCTGACGGGATGGTGACCGTTTGCGTCGGGCCGTTGTATGGAGCCTGAGGCTGCGGAGGGGGCGCTGCTGCCGGCGGATTATCGGTACTGGACGCGGAATCTGATGGAGGCGGAGGGGGCGCTTGCGACGTATCGCCATTCGGGTTCTGGGGCGGCTGTGGCGCGGCGGCAGAATCCGGTTGCGTTGGTGGATTGTCAGCAGGCGGCGGAGCGGGCTGCGGAGGTGGCGCGGCATCCGCTGCGGTGTCCGTAAAGCCGATGTTCAGAACGTCCTGGATGGCGAATGTTTGCGGCTGCCCGTTGACTTCGAAACGGATGGTGGCGGAGGAGCCGCTGATGAATTTTCCCTGCACGATTTCGCCGGTTTTCAGCTCGAGCACGTCGGCGAACGCAGCGGATGCCAAGGTGAAAAAGAAGATCGCGGCGGCGCAAGCGGCGAAGGACGCAGGTTTCAGCGATCTGGATCGACGGTTACGGCTTATGAGTACGCTCACAGATGAGGTCATTGGCATATCCCCCAGAAGGCGGAACGATGATACCGCAAGCGCCCGAGCAACGGCAGCAGGCGAGAAAAGCCCGGGCCAGCGCGAAAACGTCCGCCCATACGAGCTACGTAGTTTCGATGCGGGAGTTACAGCGTGGGTTGCGGGACGGGCTTCGGCTGAGAAGGTGAGGAGGGCTGTTTGCCGGCGCGTTTGTTTTCGTAAAGAGCTTCGTCGCCGCGGCGCAGAAGTTCTTCGGCCGTTTCGCCGGGCTTGTAGTCGGTCCAGCCGCGGGAGAAGCGGACTGGAATTTTGGCGCCGTCGTATTCGACCTCGAGGCCGTCGAGGCGATTCAGGACGTGACGGACTTCGTCGGCGCGGCATTCGGGCAGAAGGACGAGGAATTCGTCGCCGCCGAGGCGGACCGCGAGATCGGATCCGCGGATGGCTTTGCGGAGGCGCTCAGAGAAACCTTTGAGGACCAGATCACCCGCGGCGTGGCCGAGGCGATCGTTGATCTGCTTTAAGCCGTCCAGATCGGCGAGCAAAATCGTGAGCGGGCGTTCGTGGCGGACGGCGCGGCTGATTTCCTCAGCCAGGCGCTGCTCGCCCGAACGACGATTGTAGAGGCCGGTCAATTGGTCGAGCGCGGCAAGTTTGTAAACTTCGTCGGTGAGAGTCTGAACCTTGGCAAGACTCTGGATCTGATCCGCGAGCTGATTGCGCATGCGGATGATCATGGTCTGCTGATAGACAACGTAAACCGCGAAAACAAGGACGATGCCGACCAAGGCGCGGATCGCCTGATTGAGATAGAACGAATAGAAACCTTGTTCCAAGGACTCGAGCTTGAGCATTGCGGGGAAAGCAAATGAGGCAACCGCGATGGTCAACAGCACGAGAATCAGGACGGTGGAGGACCAGAGCCACCACTGCCTGCGGTCCAGCTTCCGCATGTGTTCGCGGAAGGCCTCGGGTTGCAGAGAAGCAGCGTTCGAGTTGGTAGAGGAACTTGTATTTGCCATCCGGATCCCCGGCACACACTGCCTAATTACCTTAGTACCGCGAATCTTTAATGAAGGCCATCAGTAAGTTCCGCCAAGGTTCCAATTTCGTTAGCTACAGTCTCGCGACGAGCGAGGGTGCCGAAACGGTACATTTTCTCAGGGCGAGGCAGGTCAGCGGCATTCCGCGCTGGACTATTAACTCTAGCGTAATTCTTAGCTTGCGTAGCAGTGCAAGCGGATTACTCCCGGGGACTGCCTGGGAAGTCCCCGCCAGTACCTTCACCGCCTCGTAGTTGGTCCACACCAAGCTTAAAGGAGAACATGATGAGACTTCGGAACCTCGTATTCTTGCTGGGCGCAGTCGTAGCCGTGACGCTGATGGCGGCCAGCGAGACTTCGGCATCGGCGTGGCGGACGCCGACGACGCAAGCAGCGCAGCTGGTGCCGCCGCTCGATTCCAAACTGGCACTGCAAGGAACACGTCCGCCCCCGCCCCCGCCGGACGGCGGCTTGGCCTTGGGAGCAGTCCGCACAACCCCAGCAGCGGAGATAGGTGCCGCGAATCTCACAGCACGCCCGGTCATGCTTTTTCCAGAGGTTGGAGTAGCGCTGCAGGGGACGCGCCCACCGCCACCGCCACCTGACGGAGGACTGGCATTGCAGGGTACGCGGCCGCCTCCGCCGCCACCTGACGGAGGGCTGGCGCTGCAGGGGACGCGCCCACCGCCACCGCCGCCGGATGGAGGGATCGCGTTGCAGGGTACGCGGCCGCCTCCACCGCCACCTGACGGAGGGCTGGCGCTGCAAGGGACGCGTCCACCGCCTCCGCCGCCGGATGGGGGAGCAGCGCTGCAGGGAACCAGACCACCTCCGCCCCCACCGGATGGAGGTCTAGCGCTATAGGGGCCGAGCCTTACGCCTCGGCCGCCCGACGGGCGTTGGGGTCGCTTATCGGCCTTTCCGTCGGGCGGCAGAACGCCCTGTAAGGCTTCTTTTTTGTGTGAATTGCGTGGACTTGGGTGCTAAAGCAAGCAAGGGGAAAGTTCCAATTCACCCCCTTATTATTTGTGTTAGCATTCACGCGAAATGCTCAGTTTGACAATATGGGTTCTCGGAATCGCCCTCGAGGCGATGTTATTGTACCGGGGGGTGCGGGCCGGGCTCGTCTCCAGGTATCCGAACTTCTATATCTACGCCTCAAGTCTTTTTCTATCTGACAGCTTCTTGTACTTGACCTATCTGTGGAAGCCGACTCTGTACGACAAGTGGAGCTGGTATACCGGTTTCTTAAGCCTTTTTCTCGGGTGCGGAATTTTGCTGGAAATATTCCGGCACGTATTTTCCGAGTATGCGGGTGCCGAAAAGTTCGCCCGAGTGTGCGGTTTTGCAATGCTCGGGGCGGTGATCTGTTTCGCGGTCATCTACCCGCTGGTGGCGCCCAGCAGCGCGGTGGCCAGAGCGCTATATGTGCGGTTGCAGCGCGACTTCGTGGCGGTGCAGGCTTTTCTGTTGCTCGGTCTTTTGCAGATCATTTCTTACTACGGCTTGTCGATGGCGAGGAACTTGAGAGGGATGATTGTCGGTTACGGCCAAGCACTGGGGGTGACGCTGATCGCTCTGGCATTGAGGTCATACATCGGGCCGCAGTTTCAAAGCACGTGGGTATACGTTCAGCCGCTGTCGTATCTGACCGCGCTGGTGGTTTGGCTGGTGGCACTTTGGTCCTATCGACCGAATCCGAAACCAAAGTCTAGAATAGGAGCTGACGGAGATTACGACGGTTTGGCTTCGAGGACGCGCGAAATGGTCAGTGCAGCAAGCTCGGAACTTGTGAAGGTGGAGCGCCTGTGATCCAACTGATTCTATCGCTGTTGATTGGCTCGCTGCTGCTGCTGTCGGTGGCGTCGTTTGTGTTCCGCCGGCGGGCCGAGGGCAGTTCGGTTGATCTCGTAGAGGCGCGGCAGGCGCTGAACGCGCTGCAGGGCGGGCTGCTGCCGGCAGAACTGGTGGCGCGGATCTTCGACCGCACGGATTTGGAGTACGTGAACATGCAACGCTCGCCGGAGGTTCGCGAGCTTTTCCTGGAAGAGCGCAAGCGCATCGCGCTTGTGTGGGTCGGGCGGGTGCGCAAGCAAATCACCAGGCTCAAGAGCTTCCACCTCGGATCGGCGAGATTTTATGCGGGTCTTGACCTGCGGACGGAACTGTCGCTGGCCTTGGATTTTGCGCGGCTGCTTTTCGCATGCCGCATGCTGGAAGTGTTCGTGCAGCTGCGAGGACCGTATGCGGCGCCGCGGATCTTGGGAGCGACGGCGGCGACGGCGGCCAAGGTCTGCAGCGTGTCACAGGAATCACTGGCTTTTCTTACCCCGGTGTACGCGGTCCGGGCGGTGAATGGCTCGGCTCGGCACGCGGATTTCTAACTAGAGACCAGGAACTTGGCTTCGCTACCCCGTCGAATGGACGTGTTGCAGGCTGCGGACGATCTGCGGCGACGCTCTCTTGCGAGCTACACAAGACCTTTAGACCGGTTGATTTACCTGGCATCGATGCGGGATTACAACACGGGGCTCTACTATCACGATGGGCTGGCGTCCCGCTATTCGGCCGAAGTGGCGTGCGAAGCCATGGCGGATTGCCATCGCGAAGCGTTTCGCCAGTTGGTCGGGAATTCGCTCGAGGAGCTGGTGCAACAGCTGGAAGCCTACATGGCGTCGACGCATACCAGCCCCGCGGATTTCGTGACAGCCTGGAAGGGTTTGGAGCCGTATCGGGTGGCTATTCCGGTGGAAAGCGATCCGCTCGCAGCGCAACTGTTGTTTTCCAGCTTCAGGATCGCTTTGGCAATTTTGGAGTCTCGTCTCCATCCGCAACCGGCGGAACTAACCGCATAGCTAAGCCGGTCACCTGGCCGATGATTTCCGCCTCAGAAGGATAGGCGAACTGGCGGATGGGGCATCCGGAAAGCGGATGAGGGATCAGGGTGATCTGGGATCCGCGCACTTCGCACCACGAGCAGGCGTACCCGTCGCGCAGTTCAATAAAATAAATGGGGCGATCGAACTCAGTGCGCCAGTCCGTGGGTTGGGTGCGGTTGGGGTGGCTGTCGATCTGGACAAACGAACCAGGACGCAGCAGGGGATACATCGAGTAATCGTCGACTCCGATATAGCCATACTGGCAGTGGCGCACGTCAAGTTTCTGAATCAGCGCGATCGGCACTTCACCCCAGACTTCCACCATCCGCGAGATCAGGCTGGTTGATTCGAGGCTGAAACTTTTGTCAAATCGTACGGGAAAGGTGACACCCTTTTCCGGGTCCAGCGCTTCGAACGCGGTCAGGTGAGTGTTCTGAAGCGGCAAAGCGAGCTGGTAGCGCGAAGTAGCGCCCAGATCGATGCCGAAAACGGTCAAGAGATCGTTGAATTTGGTGCGGTAGATAACGCTCAGGCTATAGAGCTTGTAAATGCTCGGAATGGAATTCTTGTTCTCGAGCTGAGTGAGCCAGGCGTTGGAGATGTAAAACTCTTCGTTTTGACGGTCTTCGGCAATGGTACGGCTGAATTCTTCTACTTCCCTTGTCGTAACTCCGAGGCGATTCCGGAGCTCCCTGAGCTGTTCCCCTGGACGCATTCCATGCACCGTGGACGGTTCCGAATCGGCACGACACTTCAAGGTTAAGAGTTTCCCTGCAAACAACGATAGGCGTTTCTACCACATGTGGAGCAGAATTTGCGGTCGTTTGTGCGCGTAGACTAACCTCGGCTGATACAGAGCTTCGGGCTGCCAGTTACCCCACGTTCGGAAGGCCGTAAGTACAAGAAAATTCGTAACTAAGCAGGATTTCCGAATCGGGAAGAGGGGCATCGAGGGAGGGATTGTAGGACAGTGGAAACGAAGAGAAAACGAAATCCTAGTACCACGATGCTTTCTATGCCAAGCAGATGTGGGAACAGCGATGCAACTTCAACGAACGTTTCACACTAGAAAGGTTTTGGCAAAAGCGAGATTTCGGGCTCTTTGGCGAATACTTAGGTAACCGAACGGTTTTCACTTTCGCGCCGCGAGCTGACGCGAACGTGGTAGTTTGCGCGCCAAGCTGGCACGCTATCGGCAAGAGCAGGAGCAGCGCGATGGGCGATTCTTCGGGATCTCCAATCGATGCGGGCGATTCCCACCGGGAGCGGCGCTCTGTTCCGCGCTATGCATTGATTGCCCAAGCCGACATTGTGGAGCCTATCAGCGGAGTGCACATTGCAGGGCGAATCTCCGAGATCAGCCGCAAGGGTTGTTACGTCGATCTTTTGAACTCTCTTCCCATGCAGACGGTGGTCGAGGTGCGCGTGACTCGCGATCAGGGAACTTTCACGTCGCCAGGACGGATTATTTACGTGCAGGAAGGGATGGGCATCGGGATCGAGTTTCTGGCAACGCCGCACGACGAATTCAAGACTCTGGACAGCTGGCTGGCGGAACTTGCCATGGGGTAGGTCGCGGTTCATGAAGATTTCGGCCAGTCGGAAGGCGCCGGGCTGACCGGCCAGAATTCCGGAGAGGGCTTGTTGAATTCAACAGCTACCTGGCAAAGCCCGGCGTGAATGGGGCCGCGGTAGGCGATTCGCGCTTCGCGTTCATCGCTATTGGTTGCGTTAATCATCAAGATTTTCTGGCCGAGTGATACGTTGGCGGCGAGCATGAGCAGAGCGCCGTGGGCGCTGACCGTCACCGTAAAGGTTTCTTCGCGAAAGTCGCGGCGATCGCCCGATTGCCCGCAGATGACCACCGGAACATCCATCAGGACGCGCGCGCTTCGCCGTTGTCCAGCCTGAGCCATCAGCCCTCTGGGGACTCCCTGCATCGCGTCTCCACTATCTCGCAAAGACGCGTGCGGAGGTATGAAAAGATTTCCCCGGCATCGCTGAAGTAACGCGCTCGGTGCCCTTCCAATGGGCCTGGTTGAGGCCACTTGACATTAGACAAGATATCTGACAAGACAGTAGTTCATGAAGACAGCCCGCACATCCCCCAAAGGGAAAGGTGACCCCGCCGAACTGCGCCGGCGCGGCATCCTGGCGTTGATGCGAACTCACGGCGAGCCGATCCGGGGCGGGGAGCTGGCCAAGCGTTTTCGCGTGAGCCGGCAATGCCTGGTGCAGGACGTGGCGATTCTTCGAGCCGGCGGGGAGCAGATCGAGGCGACTCCGCGGGGGTATCACCTGCCGGCGGTCGCCAGGCTGAAGCACCGCGCGATTTTGGCGTGCCGGCACGCTCCCGAGCGCACCGAAGAGGAGCTCAACATATTGGTGGATCACGGCGTCAAGATTCTGGACGTAATCGTCGAACATCCGGTGTATGGCGAGCTGCGGGGTTCGCTGATGCTGGAATCTCGCGCGGACGTGCAGGATTTTCTCGCGCAGGTCAGCTCCTCGCGCGCGTCACTGCTTTCCTCACTGACCGGGGGCGTACATCTTCACACCGTGGAGGCTTCGCGGACGGAGTTGATTCTGCGGGCCAAGGCGCAACTGAAGGCGCGAGGATTTCTTCTGAAGTAACTTCATGTGCAAATCAGGAGAGCGGATGAACGCGACACGCGAGGAGCGAATCGAACAGGCGCTTTTTCGAGGCGCGAGCCTCACGTTCGACAACCCCGCGTATGCGCGGGGGGTGCGCATCTTCACCGACGTGCTGGTGAAATCCGACATCCATCCCGAAGATTTGACGGCCAAGGCACTGAAACTGAGCGAACGGCACGCGTCGGCCGCTATTCTTGCGCGGCAGGGCGGAGTGGCGGCGGGGCTGGCGGAATTCGCCTTCCTGCTGCGGGCGAGCGGGCTGGCGGTGGAATTCAAGAAGCGGGACGGGGAAACGATTGCGCCCGGAGACGCCCTAATGCACGCGGAGGGCGAAGAGTCGAAGCTACTGGCACTGGAGCGGGTGGGCTTGAACCTCCTGCAGAGGATGAGCGGAATCGCAACGACGGCGCGGTGCCTGCAGGAACGGCTCGGGCACAAGTCGTTTTCGACGCGGATCGTGGGAACGCGGAAAACGCCCTGGGGGCTGCTGGACAAGCGGGCGCTGCATTTGGGCAATGGAGGCACGCACCGGCTCGGGCTGGGCGATGCGATCGTGATCAAGAACAACCACCTGGCACTGCTGGCGAGCCGGGAAGAAGACGCGGCGGTGCTGGGGGTCGAGAAGGCCTGGAAGCATCGCTCGGAATCCGCGTTCATCGAAGTTGAGGTGCGGAGTGAGGCCGGGGCGCGCGCGGCTGCGGCGACATTCCGGCGTTTGCGAGAGGAAGCCGGCGAGGAGTATCCGTGCCTGCTGATGCTCGACAACATGACTCCGGAGCAAACCGGCACCATTGTGGAGATGCTTCGCCGCGAAGATCTATGGGACGACACCTTGATCGAAGCGAGCGGGGGCATCTCGGAGTCGAACATGGAAGGCTACGCCGCGTGCGGCGTGGATGCGATATCGATCGGGGCGCTGACGCACTCGGCGCGGGCGCTCGATATTTGCCAGCGGATTTCATAACTTCATCGAAAAGGAGACTACGGATGCCAGAAGCAGCGATGCAGGAAAATTTTGACGCGCGATACACGCTTCCGGTCGTAGAGACGATCGCGGATTCGGCGGAGGAGATTCGCCGTAAGCAGGAGCGCGTGCGCGCGCTGTGCGCCGAGCGCAACGCGATTCTGCTTGCGCATCATTACCAGCGGCCGGAGGTGCAGGAAGTGGCCGATGCAGTGGCCGACTCGCTGAAGCTATCGCAGGCCGCGGCGAAAACGAAAGCGGACGTGATCGTTTTCTGCGGCGTGCATTTCATGGCCGAAACGGCGGCGATATTGTTGCCGGACAAGGTGGTGCTGTTGCCGGACCTCCGCGCGGGGTGCTCGCTGGCCGCGGCGATTACGCCGGAGGAGCTGCGGAGATGGAAGGAAAAGCTGCCGGGCGCGGTGGTGGTCTCCTACATCAACACGTCGGCGGCGGTGAAGGCGGAGAGCGACTACTGTTGCACGTCGGCGAATGCCGCGAAGGTGGTCGCTTCGATTCCGGCGGACCGGACAGTGCTGTTCTTACCGGACAAATTTTTGGCGGAAGTGGTAGCGCGGCAGACGGGTAGGAGCAACATCGTGGCGTATCCGGGGTATTGCCACGTGCACAAGACAATTCGTCCCGAGCAAGTGGTCGAGATTATGGACCAGCATCCGGATATTGAGCTGCTGCTGCATCCCGAATGCGGCTGCGTGAGTTCGTGCATGTCGAAGGCGCTGGACGGGACGCTACCGCAGGATCGGACATTTTTCCTGTCGACGGAAGGAATGCTGCGGCACATTGGGGAATCAGAGGGGAGCGAGTTTGCGGTGGGAACCGAGCTCGGGATCATGCACCAACTCAACAAGAAATTCCCGGCCAAGACGTTTCATCCGGTGAATCCGGAGGCGGTCTGTGCGTTTATGAAGACGATCACGCTGGACAAGGTGATCGTGTCGCTCGAGACGCTGACGCCACAGATCACCGTGCCGGCGGAGATTGCGGCGAAGGCGAAGCGTGCGATCGACCGCATGCTCGAGCTGGCGTGAGCGGCGTGGCGATGTTGAAGGTGGGAATACTGGGCGTGGGCGCGATCGGTCGCGTGATCGCGAAGGCGCTCGATGAGCATCAGTTGGAGGCGGAGCTGGTGGCGCTGGCTGATCAGGACCGCGCGCAGGCTGAGGCGCTTTCGTCCGGCCTGTCGTGCCACCCTCCGGTGGTTTGCGTCGACGAAATGATCGACCGCTGCGAGCTGGCGGTGGAAGCGGCGAGCCAGGCGGCGTTGCCCGAGTTCGTGCCAAAGGCGCTAGCGCGCGGGCGCGACATGCTGATCATGAGCGTCGGCGGGCTGCTGGGGCGCGAGGAGTGGTTTCGCGAAGCTGGGGAGAAGAATTGCCGGATCTTCGTTCCGTCGGGAGCGATTGCGGGGCTGGATGGGATCAAGTCGGCGTCGATCGGCAAGATCGAAATGGCTCAACTGACCAGCCGCAAGCCGGTCGCCGCGCTGCGAGGATCGAAATACGTGGCCGACCGCGGAATTGATCTCGACGGGTTCACGGAGGACGTGGTCATTTTCGAGGGGACGGCGGAGGAGGCGGCTCGCGCGTTTCCGGCGACGTCGAATGTGGCCGCATCGCTGCGGCTGGCGGTGGACGCCACGGTGCCGGTGCGCGTGCGCGTGGTCGCCGTGCCGGGCGGGAATGAAAATGTGCACGAAATCCGGGTGCAAGGGGAATTCGGCAAGCTGACCATGAAGGTTGAGAACGTGCCGTCGAAGTCGAATCCCAAAACGTCGCAGCTGGCGGCGTTTTCCGCCGTTGCTACCTTGAAGAACCTGACGCGAGCGTTGCGGGTGGGGACTTAATTCCGACGAATCGATGGAACAGGTGCTGGTGCCGGAGGAGGGAGTCGAACCCACACGGCCTTGCGGCCAACGGATTTTGAGCGGATGCCGATAAATTCCTTGGTACATCTCCCAATTGCGCTTGAGTGCTTCCGACGCGGGTTTGAGAAATTGCAATTACTTGGCATTCCTTTCTTCATCCCCCAGCTTGGGTGTATTCCGGTCACAGCAGTGTCACAAATACAACAGCACCAACAGACGACAGAGATAAATGTGCGCTCTTTCCCATCTATTGAGCGAGTTCTGTATTCCCGGACCGTCTCACTGAATGATCACCTTTGGCGTACCTCTACCCGAGTCGGGCGGGTTTGATTTGCAAGGTATGTCTGACGTGTAAGCTAGGTATTCCCCAGGGGTAGCCGTGGAGAGTATTTTCCCAGATTTCTGCGTCGCATTGGGAGGCGCATTTGCAGGCACGTCCCAACAGTGCTTGTGCTTTCGGAACGGGTCACGATTGGGGTCGAAATGGATAGAACGGGGCACTGAGGAGGTATTCGTCCAAAGAACCCGATCATCATTTGCTTTGACGAGCGGGCAGTCTGTTTCCATCTTGTCCGCGATATTCATTGTGCATGTGTTTGATTTTGGTACTGCTGCAGCTCGTGAGCCAGCAGGGCTCAGGAAGGACAAGCAGAACAGGAGAACGAACGCGAAGCATGTGATCGCATCTAGAGTCGCACGGTCCCAAGTATGCTGTCTCATCGAAAGTCACCTCCGTAGCCTGGGCTGAAGTTCGCACGTACACTAGCGATTAGTTGGTATGCCAGTCAATAATAATTTCTGAAACTTAGCGTTGCTTCTCAAATTGTCGAGTGCGGGAGCGTCCCGAATCTCTGTAGGAGAACACCCGGCACTTAATGCTTGTTGAATGAAAACGATCGCACGCTCCTGGTCCCCGAACTGGTTGTACGCCTGGGCAGCCGTGAAGAGTAATTCAGGGTCCTGCGGTAACAACTTCAGAGCTCGATCCAAGTAACTGAAAGCCTTGACTCGGTTCCCGAGCATCGAATAGTTGTCCGCAACGTTCGCCAGAGCCGATGCATCCTTCGGATTGATGTCTAATTTCCGCACAGCAAGCTGATTAGATTTCCGATATTCGGTTTCAGATTCCGAGTGGCGGCCACCGTAATAATGGGCGGCCGCGAGATTACCCCACAAGGCGTAATTGTCGTTGTCGAAGTCGATTGCCTCTCTATATGCTTGTGCAGCCTCGTCAAATTTTCTCATGTGGAAGTCGGCGGTGCCAAGATTGGAAAGTGCGCTGCCTGTTTTGCGTATCGCAGTCGATTTTTCAAGCGCCCCAATGGCGTCCGCGTATCGTCCCTCCAAAATATAGACGCCTCCCAAATTGCTGTATCCTCGAAAGCTGTCAGGCGCAAGGGAGATGACCTTCTTAAACATCTGTTCAGCCTCCGGGTAGCGCCCCTGGCTGACGTAGAATCCGCCCAAGAGATTGTAATTCCTCCAGTATTCGGAGCGAACGGTAATTGCCCGACGATATATCTCTTCAGCTTGCCCCGGTTTTCCCATGATCTGGCCAACCTGTCCGAGTGCATACGGCCGCAAATGACGAGCACCCTGCTCGAATCGTGGGCATCGGTGACAACTCGGTCCACCATATACTCTTCGCGTTCCAGGTTTCCCCTCGCCCTTTCGGTTTCAGGTGTGGTGGGATCGTCAGAATGCCCAGGGGGTATTTTCGTCGGGCGTCATCTCAATGTTACCGTAGCGGCAGCCCTCTTCCTTGCAAACTGTCTCAGCCATGCTAGCTTCCTTGTGATTTGCTTCTTCACCGACAAATTCAATATGAAGTGTTTCAATTCTTCCTCGGAGAGGCTGCGCAAACCGCGTCTTTTGGTCTCTCGCAAAGTCTAGCGCCCGTTTGTCGGAACTCCATTCGGAATCGTTGCCGACCATAGGAACATACGTCCCAGAAATGAGATCGCCAGGTGTTAGCTGTTCTGTCAGTTTGGCTTACTCTGGCCGTACGTCGTAGCGGGCGTCACAGGGTACTGAAAGATGGCGAGCAAATTGCTAAGGAGGACTGCGCGAGTTACGCGGTCCTCTTTGGTTTCAGTCAATCAGTTAATAACATCAGCCATCGCAGAAACCTGCGGGCAAGTTGTCGTCGCACGGAAAAACGACTGCGTTGCATTCACCGATGACGGAGCCAGGACGACTAGCGGTGCGAAGTCCAAATGATGAATTCGCCTTCCACGGCTTGACCTTTGCACATTGCAGGGCGAAAAGACGAGTCGCGGAGTTTAACAATTGCACTGTCCTGAACATGGATCGAGCCTCGTTTGTCGTATGCCTTAAGATCTTTCACGCGCCCGTCAGACCCGACGTCAAAAACAAGCAGAGGAAAATCTGCTATCGGAAGATCGATAATGGTCAGGGGAGGCAAACCAGGGAGCTGTAACTGCGAGGTCCCAGTGTTGCTGAAATTCAAAGGAACGGGGGTTCTTTCGTGCGGGCACCATGGCACGGACTGCGCTGCCGATGGAGGCGCGAAGCTTTCCTGAGATGGGCTTTCGATGACTTCTAGGGAATCTATATCCATCTCAAGTATGACCCGATCATTTTCTCCATAACGAATCGAATTTGGAAAGCGCCTCGTTCCTAATGAAAAATACGGTGACGCTCCAAAATCGAGCTTCACATTAAGGTCGTGGTCCTTAACAGTCACCGGAAGTCGGCTTACCGAGTCGAGACACACTTCGAGAGGTACAGAACCATTTGTGGTTGACTTGAGGCACTCGGCCGTTTTGCCATCGAGCTGCTTTTCCCTGGGCTTTGATACTCTGCCGCCTGGAACAGGCAAGAGCAATTTGGAAAAATCAAGGACTCTGTCGAGTCGCAACACGTCGAGGCGTCGAGCATCTGCGTCTTTACTCCATGAGCGGTCGTCCGCTATTCCTTCAATTGTTGTGGCGCCGGCCCAGCTAATCTCCTCCCGCCAACGAGAAGGGGACACGAAAGAGATTTTCAACTCTCCGTTGGCGGGTTGATTGTCTCGCTCGACCAAGAATTTGAAGTGAGCGTGCAGATGGTACGAAGGCGTGCCGGTAGACGTGAGGTCCGTCGTTTCGGCAGCGGCTAGAAGCATCGGTTCGCCGGTGTCTTGATTGGCACCGGCGCCGGTGTAAACCGCCAGACCAAGGACCAAAAGAAGGCCACCGAAAAATCTCAAAGCCATGTCACTCCCAATCTAGGATACACGATCGGATAGGCTATTCGCGAAGTGAGCGACCTCTGCTGCTCTTAATTTCAGCCTATCAGCTCGACTGACTAACTGCGAGCTGAATTGTGCGAATCAATTCCTCGCGCTGGGAGCCGAAATACCAAGGGATTACAAACTGAGTCAAGACTGCGCGGGGTTTCATCAAGTGGACGACATAGCCCTGCCAAAACAGTGAATCCTCCACTTCGCCAATGTCCGCCATCGGTATCATGATCTTCTTTAGAGGGCCATAGAGTGTAAGACCGACACCGGAGTCGACGTCCACAGCGTAGGGCCAAAGGACGTTCAGGTTGCCGGGGAAATACAGCAGCAATGTCAGAAGAACGGAAGCACCCAAGAGAAGAGTTTGGCCCAATTCAAGTCTCTCTCCCCTCGAATAGTTTATGAGGAATATTAGTATGAAGGCGCAGATTCCGAAGATAGGCGCACACACGAGATTGGCAGTCCAGAACAACGAGGCGTGAAAACTTCTGCGCTGTGCGCGGAAACGGACACACCGCCCTGCGAAATCTCTCAAACCCCTTTTCGACGCGGCTTTGCGGGACGTCAACAAGACATTCGATCACAGTACGAAGCTGGTGCCGGAGGAGGGAGTCGAACCCACACGGCCTTGCGGCCAACGGATTTTGAGTCCGCCGCGTCTGCCATTCCGCCACTCCGGCGTGCGAATATCTTAGGCTACCTTGAAAATGGCGGCAACTTTTTGACCGCCGTCCTTTTCTTTCCGTATCTAGCGCGGCGCGCAGACACCGCCTTCAATGTCGCACGACTTGAATCGCTCGGAGGCGTGGCATAGGATGCGCCGGGTGCGATGCGAATGCGTCTCCGTCGTTTATTGCGCAATCCTGCGTTCTTGGTTGGGCTGACGGCGTTTCTCGCGGCGTTTGTAGTGCAGTCGGGGGAGCTGGGCTCGAGCGATACAACGCATCGCCTGCAAGTGACTCACTCCTTCTGGACTTCCGCGCCGGCCGTGAATGCGGCGGAGGACTATCCCGACTTCGGGATTCACGGGCGCGGCGGGCGGCTGTACGGGTGGTACGGCATCGGGCAATCGCTCGTGATGCTTCCAGCCGATATCGTCGGCACGTATATCGAGCGGCTGCCAGCGTTTGATGACTACGATGCCGATCCCACCGTGCGAGACATTATCGTCAGCTACACAACGAGCATTCTGATTTGCGTGCTGAGCGCGTTGGTGTGCTTCCGGCTGCTGGAGCTTTTTGGATTCACCGTCCAGCAGCGGGTTGCAGGAGCGCTGGCGCTGATTTTCTGCACGACGTTTCTCCATTACACGCAGAACTTGATGGAGAACAATTATATTTTCCTGCTGACATTTACCGGAGTGGCGTTTCAATACGAATGGTTGCGGAGCGGAGAACGCAAGGCGCTGCTGATCGGGTCGCTGGCGCTGGGAGCGAACTTGCTGACGCGGCTGACCACGGGACTCGATTTGCTGGCGCTGGCGCTCTTTCTGGTCTTGGTCTCGCGCGATGTAGCTGCGGACGGGCCGGAGAAACGCGGGCGAGCCATCGATTACGTCCAGCTGGCGCTGCCGGTGTACGCGATTTTCTTCGGGTTCGACCGCGCCTATCAGTATTATCGCTTCGGGTCGATCTTCAGCACGTATATCGGCGGTTATGCGCACGAACAGCGGCTGCTGCATCCGGCGCTGCCCGCGGCATTTCCGTGGGAGACGCCTTTTCACGTGGGGTTTTTCGGCGCGCTTTTCACGCCGGAGAAGTCGATTTTCCTGTTCGACCCGCTGCTGGTGCTGACGTTGATTTTGTGCCTGACTTCGTGGAAACGATTTCAGCTGCAGATTCGTGCGTACCTGACGGCCTTTGGCGCGCTGCTGCTCGCCTATATTTGTCTCTACGCGAAATTCACGGTTTGGAGCGGCGACTTCGCGTGGGGCGATCGGTATGTGTCGACCGCGGCGCAAATGGTGGCATTCATCTCCGTGCCGCTGCTGATGCGGCACGGGGCGGAAATCGGGAAAGCGGTTCGGGCGATCGGGGCGGCGCTGATTGTTGCCAGCGTCGCCGTACAGATCGCCTCGGTGATGTTCTGGTTCCCGCTGGAGATCTACCAGATGAGCACGCTGGGGCACCCGACGTTTGTGGTGGCGCTGCGGATGAAGAATATCGTGGCGTTCATTCTAGGAAAGATGGATGCCTGGGGGCTGACGAACGACGATATGTCGTACGATCCGTGGGACTACCAGCACATCACGGCACTTAATTTCCTGCCGTTCTTGCTGGCGCGCATGGGGAAAGCGGCGGGCTGGGTGGTGCATTTAACCACGGTGATCTGGTACGCGGGGCTGGCGGCACTGATGGCTGTGCTGATTTTCATTCAACGGAGCGCAGCACAAGAGTTCAAAGGGAGGGAAGCTTGACATAGGAAAAATGCCGGCATTGGCGGGGCTGGTCGCTGCGTTCACGCCGGTAGGCGCGTCGCAGTGGCACCTTCAGGTGTTTACGTCGCCGCCGGAAGGCATCGCCGGGTTCACATGGATGCGCCGCGGCTCCGGCGTATCGGAATGTCGACCAGGCGCGTCTAACGACCAGGCGGTGCGAATTTCGGGGGAGACTATGCGACAGGGAATGGTGGTTGCGGCGTGCAGCGCGATGCTGGTCGCGGGAATGGCGGCTGCGGCGAGCCGGGCGCAGATGGGCGGGCAGGCGGCGAGCCCGCCGGCCAAGGCAGAGTGCCGATTTGCCGACGGCAAGACGATTCACGTGGACTATTCGAGCCCGCGGATGCGCGGGCGGAAGATTTTTGGCGGACTGGTGTCGTATGGCGAAGTTTGGCGCGCCGGCGCGAATGAGGCGACGACCTTTGTAATCGACGCCGACGTGAACATCGCGGGCAAAACCGTGCCCGCGGGAAGCTACACGCTTTTCGCGCTGCCGAAGGAAGATGGCTGGACGCTGATCATCAGCAAGGATACCGGCGAGTGGGGCATTCCGTATCCGGGCGAGGCGGATGATTTCGTGCGCGTACCGATGAAAGTGTCAAAACTGGATTCGCCGCTCGAGAATTTCACGATTGCTTTCGACGGCGAAGGTGGTGCCTGCACGCTGAAGATGGGGTGGGCGGCGACGCAGGCTTCGGCGCAGATTTCCGAGAAAAAATAGCGCGATTTACGGTTGCTCGACGCGGGCCTGGGCCTTGGCGCCGTGTTCTTCCGGGTGAACGATGGCGCGGAAGACGCGCCCCCGTCCGATCAAATGCTCACCTGAGCGCGCCTCGACATCAAAGACCAGAAACCTTCCGCGGTATTCGACGAATTTCGCCCAGGCGACGACGGTTGCGCCGGGTCCGACGGCTTTCAAGTGATCGACTTCGATTCGCGTGCCCACGGAAATTGCGCCCGGCGGCAATTCCGGAGTGATGGCCTTCACGGTGGCGTGTTCCATCAGGCCGATCATCATCGGAGTCGAAAAAACCGCGGGCAACTGCGGATTAAACGACTGGATTGTGTGTTGGTGTTCGACGACGCGCTCGGTGGTTGCTTCCAGGCCGATGCGCGGGCGCTGCCCGGGCAGGGCCGCGGCGCCGGACTTCAACGCGGCGGAAGCTGGGTTCGACTTCGGCGACTGTTTTTTCGCCCGCTTGGATGCGCGCGAAATGCGCTTTGGTTTTCGCGGGGTCATGATTGCGGCTCGCGGCGAGCCTGGCGCGCGCCGCCGAAACCGGCGCGCGGGTAAAGCAGGCTGCGGGTGAATTGCAGGAACGTGACGCCGACCTGATTCCAGAGCCGGTCTTTGAGGCTGCGGTAGTCCTGCGAGCCACTGAAGACATCGCGCATCAAATCGCGAAATGCCGGCGAATGGTTGAGCAACTGCACCATGCGTGTGGTGATGGCACCGCCCAGAAAATTGCCGCGGAAAATTCGCCGCGCGATGTTGGCGGCAAATTCAAGGTCGGCGGAGAAGGAGGCGCGCAGCCGTTCCGGGTACGTTTGCGGCTGCCCGTCCCTGAGCGCCTGCGCCAGCAAGTCGCCGGAGCGCAGCGCGTAGAAAAGCCCCTCGCCAGTGACCGGATCGACGCAGGCAGCCGCGTCGCCGGCCATGGCCCAGTTTCGGCCCACGATGCGGCGTCCGCGGATGGTGGCAGCTTCGGGGGAAGGCAGCACATGGCTGAAGAATTGCGCGCCGTCCAAGCGGATCTTTTCTTCTCGGACAAAATCGTCGAGATGAGCACGAAGCTGCTGGGTGGGATTCTGGCCCAATTTCGCGCAGATGCCGACGGAAAGATGATCGGCGCGCGGGAAGGACCACAGGTAGCCTTCGAATTCCTTCAGGAATTTCACTTTGATGATGTCTTCTTCGGTCGGCACGAAGTAGCCGAGGGTGACTTCTAGGTCGAGCGCGCCAAGGGCGGTTGTTTCGGGCAACAACTGATTGCGGGCCCCCGCGGCCAGCACGACGAAGTCGGAATGGCGCGGTTCGCCGCCCGCCATCAAGTGGACGTGGTCGCCGGCGGTGTCGACGTGGGTGACGCGCGAGCGTTCGAGGCGACAGCCAGCCGCCACGGCGCGGTCGAGCAGCAGACCGTTGAGCACTTTGCGGGCGTAGATCACGATGGGGTGGCTCATCTCGAAGCGGGCGCGATGGCCGCTGTCGTACATCAGCTCCGCGGTGCGCACGATTTTTTTCGGCTGGGGCCCGTCGAGGAGGAAGGGATAGGCTTCGATGGCCTTGTGCGTGAGCCCGCCGCCACAGGGCTTTTCCCATGCCAGACGCTCGTCAAAAATGGTGACCTGAAAACCTTGGCCGGCGAGCCGCTCGCCGCAAAGGGCTCCGGCGGGACCGCCCCCAACAATCGCAATGTCTTTCATGGCCCGATGCGATCCTGAAGCGATTCAGATTTGAAAGTCGGAACGACGCTTACAAAACTGGTCAAAAGTATAGCATCGAAAATCGTCCGGCGTCCGCTGCCGCGGAGCAAATGTAGCAGGTTGGCGCAGTTTGCCGGGCGGCGGCGCGTGGTAAAATTGGTGGTCCGGCCGTTCCGAGCGGAACGGCCCGACAGGCAGAGGTTTGGGACAGGTCGTTTCGCAAGCTGAGCTGATTTCCCGCCGGGGTGGGTGGAAACACGCCGGGCAGGTCGTGGTGTGCGCGAGCGGCTGTTTCGATCTGCTCCATCCGGGCCCTATCCGTCTTCTGGAACACGCGAAACCCCTCGGAGACTTCCTGGTTGTGGCAATCGAGAGCGACGCGGCAGCCCGCGCGCGAATCGGCCGGGGGAGCGATTTACTGCGGAACGCTCCGCAGCGCCCGGTGGCCCCTGCGACCGAGCCTGTGGAGATCCTCGCGGCGTTTGCGGTTGTTGACTACACGACGGAATTCGATGGACGGTCGTCGAGCGAATTTCTGGCGCGGCTCTTGCCGGATGTGGCCGTGGTGGGCGGCCCGGCTGACAAGAGCTCGATCGCGCGGAATCAACAGGGGCAGATCGAGCGGCTGGGCTGCGAGATCGTGCGTGTTCCGCTCGAACCGGGCTACTCCACCACGCTGCTGATCGATCCCGTCCTCGAGTTGCGTTCATGATTCTCCCCCTGGTCTCCGAACTCTTGGCGCGCATCGCGCGCCGACCTGCGCTGGAAGAAGCATGCGACAAGTTGCGACGGCTGGGCGGCGAGGTGCGCATGGCCGGGCTCACGGATTCCGCAAAGGCCCTGATGGTTCCGCTGGTGTTCGCCGAGCTGGGCCGGCCCGCGTTCCTGCTGGTGGATTCGAACCAGCGCTCCGAAGCGCTGCTTGAGCCGGTTCGCTGGTTTTACAGCGCGGTGACGGGAAAGCCGGGGCGTCGGGTGGCGCATCTGCCGATGCACGACGTGCTGCCGTACGAAAATCGTTCGCCGCACGCGGAAATTTCCGAGGACCGGGCGGTGGCCCTGTGGCGGCTGGCCACCAGCGAAGTGGACGTGCTGATCGCACCCGTGCAGGCGGCGCTGTGGCGGATGCGCGAGCGAGGATTTTATCCGGGGCTGGCGCGCGCGATCGAGCGCGACCAATCGATCGCGCACGAAGAGCTCATCGGATTCCTGGCGTCGGCCGGATACGAGAAGCATGTGAGCTGCGAAATGCCGGGGCAGTTTGCGATACGCGGGGGAATCATCGACGTGTATTCGCCGGAAACGCCGCAGCCGGTGCGCATCGAGCTGATGGCCGATACGGTCGAGTCGATTCGCGCGTTCGATCCCAATACGCAACGTTCGACGAATCCGATCGAACGGACGGTGCTGTTGCCGCTTACCGAAATGCAACGGCGAGCGGAGGTGCTGGAGCGGCAGCGCGTTGGCTCGGGAACTGGCCGCGCGGACGACACTGCGCCGGCGGGTTTTTATGCCGGATGGGAGTTTCGGGAGATGCCTCGCGAGGAACGGCCGGGCGTGCTGTTCGATCTGGCGGATGATCCGGTGATCGTGCTCGACGAGCCCGCGCTGCTCGACGCGGCGATCGAAAAATACCGCACGCGGCTGGCGGAGGCATTTGACAAAGCGGAAGACCCGCTGGCCGAGCCGCCGCCGCGTTACGTGCTGAACGCAGACGAGTGGTCTCTGGCACAGCAGCTTTTCCCGCAACTGGCGATCGAGCGGCTGGGGCTCGTGCGGGAGGGGACGGCGTACCTGACGATGCGGACGCAGCCGACCGAGCGCTATCACGGCGACGTGGCCGCGTTCATGAACGTGGTGCGCGGCCGGCTGTCGGCGGGCGAGCACGTGATGGTGTCCGCAGCGAGCACCGGGGAACTGGAACGCTTCGCGGACATTTGCCACGAATACGAAATTCCCTACGCGCTGGGCGAGCTGGAAGAAAACGTCACGGTGTCGCGGCTCGCCGAGGAAGCGAGCAGCAGCAGCAGCGCGCCGGCGATGGTGCTGGTGAAGGCGCCGCTGGGCGAGGGAGTCGTGTTTCCCGAAGCGCAGGTGGTGATTTACGGCGAGGCCGATCTTTTCGAGATGCTGCCGGCACAGCGTCCGCGGGCACGGCCGAAGACGGCGAGTTTCTTCAGCGATTTCTCGGATCTGAAGCCGGGCGATTACGTGGTCCACGTGGATCACGGCATCGGGCAATTCGAGGGGTTGCGGCAGGTGGTGGTCGAAGGCGCGACCGGCGAGTTCATGTTCCTGAAATACGCCGGCGACGCCAAGCTCTACGTGCCTCTGGCGCGCATCGACCTGGTACAGAAATATCAGTCCCTGGGCGGCGTGGAACCAGTGCTCGACCGGCTGGGCACGACGGTCTGGGAAACGCGCAAGACACGCGTGCGCAAATCGGTGAGCGACATGGCGGAGAAGCTGCTGGCGCTTTACGCCGAGCGCAAAACCGCGCCGGGCCATTCGTTTCCGCCTGATTCGAACTGGCAGCGCGAGTTCGAGGACGCCTTCGAATTCCAGGAAACCCCCGACCAGCAGCGCGCCATCGAAGATGTTAAGCGCGACATGGAAGCGAGTTTGCCGATGGACCGGCTGCTGTGCGGTGACGTCGGCTACGGGAAAACCGAGGTTGCCATGCGCGCGGCGTTCAAGTCGCTGGCGGACGGCAAGCAGGTTGCGGTGCTGGCGCCAACCACGGTGCTGGCCTTTCAGCATCTCGAGACGTTCAAGCGCAGATTCGCCGCGTTTCCCATGCGCATCGAGATGCTCAGCCGGTTTCGCACAGACAAAGAGCAGAAGAAAACGTTGGAAGAATTGGAAGCCGGAAAAGTGGACGTGGTGATCGGCACGCACCGGCTGCTTTCGAAGGACGTGAAGTTCCACGACCTGGGGCTGCTGGTGGTCGACGAAGAGCAGCGATTCGGCGTGGCGCACAAAGAGCGACTGAAGGAGATGCGGAAAAACGTGGACGTGCTGACCATGTCGGCGACGCCGATTCCGCGAACGTTGCACATGTCGCTGGTGGGGCTGCGCGACATGAGCCTGATCGAAACACCTCCGAAAGACCGGCTGGCGATTCAGACCACGGTGGCACCGTTCAGCGAGACGCTGGTGCAGCGGGTAATCGAGGAAGAACTGGCGCGCGAGGGGCAGGTGTTCTTCGTGCACAACCGCGTCGAGTCGATTGCCTCGCTGGCGTCGATGGTGAAGCGGCTGGTGCCGCGCGCGCGTGTGGTGGTGGGGCACGGACAGATGCGGGAGTCTGAACTCGAAAAAGTGATGCTGAAATTCGTGCGCAATGAGGTGGACATTCTGGTTTCGACGACGATCATCGAGAACGGTCTGGACATCCCGAGGGCGAACACGATCCTGATTAATCGCGCCGATCGCATGGGGCTGTCGGAGCTGTATCAGTTGCGCGGGCGCGTGGGCCGTTCGAACCAGCGGGCCTACGCGTACTTGCTGGTTCCCAACGAAGGAACGCTGACGCCGATCGCACGGCAGCGGCTGGCGGCGCTGCAGGAATTCAGCGACCTTGGCGCCGGATTCCGGATCGCCGCGCTCGATTTGGAGTTGCGCGGGGCGGGGAACCTGCTGGGCAGCGAGCAGCACGGTCACATCGAAGCAGTCGGCTTCGACATGTATTGCCAGATGATGGAGCGCGCGGTGGCCGAGAAGAAAGGCGAAGCGGTCACGCCGGAGCGGCGGGCCACGCTGAACCTGGGGCAGGAAATCCGCATCCCACCGGAATATATCGAAAGCGAGAATCTGCGCCTGCGAATCTACAAGCGCATCGCGAGCGTGGCCTCGGAAGCCGAACGAGTGGAAGTGACACGCGAGCTGGAGGACCGGTTTGGTCCGCCGCCACCGGCGGTGGCGAATCTCCTGGAGTATGCCGTGGTAAAGGCGCTGGCGGAGAAGCTACTGGTCGCGACGGTGGACCGCAGGGGCGACCAGATCGCGATCAAGTTCTACGACGATACGCCGGTGCGTCCGGAGAGAATCGTGAAATTAATCCATAAACGGCGCGACATGCGGCTCGATCCTTCGGGAGTTTTGTGGATCGGCTGGAAATCGGGCAAGGGATCGGCAGTGGACGCGGTGAGAAACGTGTTGCTCCAACTACAACCGTAGGGATAAACTTTTTGCGGAGTGAATAAATGAAAAATCGAATCATAGCCGGCATGGGAGTCCTTGCGCTTTCCGGCGCGGCGCTGATGATTACACAGCCGGCGGGCGCGCAGTCCAAGGGAACGGTCGTCGAAGAGATCGTCGCCCGCGTGAACAACCAGATCATCACGCTGTCGGACTACCAGAAGGCCGCCGCCGGGCTGCAACAGGAAGCTTCACAGGACTGCCAGAACTGCTCTCCGCTGCAAATCCAGGGCGAAGTCGAGAAGCGGCAAAAGGATTTGCTGCGAGACATGATCGACCAGCAATTGCTGATCGAGCGCGCCAAGGACATGGAACTTTCCGTCGAAACCGATCTGGTGAAGCGGCTGGACGAAGTCCGCAAGCAGAACAATCTGCCCTCGCTCGAGGAACTCGAAAAGGCGGTCGAGGGACAGGGAATCGTCTGGGAAGACTACAAAACGCAGCTGCGCAACCAGCTGCTGACGCAGGAAGTGATCCGGCGCGAAGTGGGCGGTCGGATGAATATCGGCAGCGACGAAATCAAGAAGTACTATGACGCGCACAAGCAGGAATTCAACCGGCCTGAACAGGTCGAGCTCCAGGAGCTTTTTCTGAACACGGAAGGGAAAAGCCCCGAGGAGGTTGCCGCAGTCCATACGCGCGCGGACGATCTGCACAACCGTCTCGTGAAGGGCGAGGATTTCGATCAGTTGGTGAAGCGCTATTCGGAGGGTTCGACCGCACAACAGGATGGAAACCTCGGCGCGTTCGAGCGCGGCCAGCTTGACAAGCAACTGGAACCCGCCGTATTCGCGCTGGACAGGGGACAATTCACCGACGTGATCCAGACAAAGTCCGGCTTCGAAATCCTGAAGGTGCGCGATCATTACCAGGCAGGCCTGCAGCCGCTCGATAAAGTCGAGGGCGAAATCACCAATGTTCTCTACAAACAGAAAATGGATCCGGCGATGCGCGAGTATCTGGCGATGCTGCGCGAGGAAAGCTACGTGCTGGTGAAACCCGGTTACGTCGACACGGCCGCGGTGGCGGGGGCGACGGTGATTCAGGAAGTCGCACCCACTCCCGACGCAACGGACAAGAAAAAGGGTAAAAAGAAACTGCCTCTGCCGAAAGCCAACAGCTAATGAAGTCTCCCTGCGTTAGCGATCTGATGGACGGCCAACTGGTCGCTTCATTGTTCCTTGTCCGCGAAAAAGAGATTCGCATTTCGGCGCGCAGCGGGAAATCGTGGCTGGAGCTGAGCCTGGGCGACCGCACGGGTTCGATTCCCGCGAAGATGTGGGACAACTTCGAGGCCATCGCGAAGACGTTTGAATGCGACGACGTGGTCCGCATCCGCGGGCGCGTGAAGTTGTACAATGGCTCGAAGGAGCTGACGCTCGAGCAGATTGTTCCCGCCGTCGAGCAGGAATACGAGCTCGGCGACTTCCTGCCGCACACGAAGTGCGACGTCGAAAAGCTGTACGCGGATCTGCGCGCGGCCATCGCGGCCCTGAAGAATCCGTGGCTCGAGAGGCTGCTGGTAAGCGTGGTCGATGATCCTGAAATTGCGCCGCGGCTGAAGCGAGCCCCGGCGGCGATGACCATGCATCACGCCTATATTGGCGGGCTGCTGGAACACGTGGTTAGCTTGGTGGGCCTGGCCAAAGCCGTTTCCGCGCACTATCCGGAGCTTGACGCCGATCTACTGCTTGCGGGCGTGGTGCTGCACGACATCGGAAAGACCGAAGAGCTGCGCTACACGCGCGGCATCGATTACTCGGACCGCGGGCGGCTGCTCGGCCACATCACCATCGGCGCCGCGATGGCCCGCGAGAAAATGAAGGTGATCGCGGGATTTCCGCCACAACTAGCGGTTCTGGTGGAGCATCTGATCTTGAGTCATCACGGCACCTACGAATTCGGGTCGCCGGCGCTGCCGCAGGTTCCGGAAGCCGTGGCGTTGAATTTCATCGACGACATCGATTCGAAAATGGCCGGGATGCGCAGGACGCTGGAACAATCTTCGGCGGGAGCGCCCGAGGATCCCTGGACGGATCGCAATCCGTCGTTGCGGCGCGAGCTGCTGCGCAGGGACCATTTCCTGGCGGGCGGCACGCCGAAGGTCCGAACGGAAGGGGAATAAAGAAGTCCATGATTGAGAAGAACCCATCTCCGCGCCGCCGGCTGCTCGATCTTGCGCCGCTGGAGCTGGACTGCATGAACACGCTGTGGCCCATCGGCAAGGCGACGGTGCGCGAGATTCGCGATTTGCTCGCGGCGCGGCGGCCGCGCGCCTACACGACGATCATGACCATCATGGACCGGCTGGCGCGCAAGGGCGTGGTCGAGCGCGTGAAAACGGGCCGGGCCTATGTGTACCGGGCGCGCCTTTCGGCCGAAGAAGCGCGTACGCAAGCTGTGGGACAGGTTCTGGACAATTTCTTCGCCGGCTCGAAGGAAGCGCTGGTCGCGCATCTGGGCAGCATCGCTGTGCGCCGCGCGGCTGCGGGAGCGTCGAACGCCTCTGCCTCCGACGCCGAGCATCTAGAGCACGAGCCTGTGGTTCCGGGTGAGCGCGGGTGACGCGATGGTTCCCTCCGAACTGAACATCCGCGAGCTGGCAATTCGTCCTGCGACGATCCTTGCGCCCATGGCCGGCGTCACGGACACGGTGTTTCGCCGCGTGATTCGCTCGCTCGGAGCTTGCGGGCTGATCATGACCGAGTTTACGAGCGCTGAAGGCATATCGCGAAATTCGGCACGGACGCTGCGTTACCTCTATTTTGACGAGGACGAGCATCCGATCGCGGGGCAGATCTTCGGCTCCGATCCGCAGGTGATGGCTTCGGCCGCGGCGTTGATCGAAGACCTCGGATTCGACACCGCCGACATCAATCTGGGCTGTCCGGTGAAGAAAGTGGTGAAATGCGGCGGCTCGGGCCTGCTGCGCGATTTACCGCATCTGGAAAGGCTGCTGCGCGCGGTGCGCGCGGCGGTGCGCATCCCGCTGACCATCAAGATCCGATCAGGCTGGGATGAGAACAATATCGTGGCGGTCCACGTAGCGCGCATGGCCGAAGACATCGGCATCGAAGCGATCGCCGTCCATCCGCGCACGCGCATGCAGGGTTACGCGGGATTTGCGGACTGGACCGTCATTCGCGACGTAAAGGAGGCCGTGCGGATTCCGGTGATCGGCAACGGAGACATTCGCGCGCCCGAGGACGCGGTACGCATGTTCGCGGAAACCGGCTGCGACGCGGTGATGATCGGCCGGACCGCTTCTTCCAATCCGTGGATTTTCCGGCAGATCGCTGATTTTACTGCGACGGGGACTTACACGGAGCCGACCGAAGACGACCGCTACCATCTTCTTTCGGGTTATTTTCAGAGCCTGATCGTCGCGGAAATGCCGGACGCGATCGGTAAGATGAAGCAGTTCGCCACGCTTTTCACGCACGGCGTGCGCAACGGCGGGGAACTGCGCCAGCAGGTCCATCACTCCCACAGCGCGGCAGAAATTCTGGACCGCGTCGACGCGTTCTTCTCCCGCACCGTCAACTCGTAGCGATGCGCCGCACTTATTCCGGCCGCGCCAATCCCTTGGCGACCGCATCGTCGAGCAGTTCCTGCATTTGCCGCGATGCCTCGCGCGCCAGTTCCGCCTGTTTGCGGCCGAGCTCTCCCTGTTTGCGGCCGAGCTCTCCCATTTTTCGACCCCATTCTCCCTGTTCGCGTCCAAACTGGCCCGCCGTCCTGCCCACGCGGGACTCCACTTCGCCGATCTCTCGCTGGATCTCGCCCATCTGGCTCTGCAAATCGCCGATTTCGTTCAGCGTGCCGCCCTCGGTGTTGAGCTTCCTCATAGCTTCCTCGACCTTCTGCATCTCGGCAGTCAAATCGGGCAATTTGATTTTCATGTCTTCGATCTTCTTCTCGGCGTCTTCGGCTTGCTTGGCGAGATCTTCCTGCTGTTTGCCGAGATCTTTCTGCTGCTTCTCTAGATCTTCACCGGGCTGCCAGAGTTGCTTCGCGCGGTTCACGATGGCGGGGTCGCTGATGATGTATGACTTCTCATCGCGCTCAAACCAGATGAAATCGCCGGGGATCTTCTTCTTCAGGGCGCGGGCGTGCTCGGCGTCGTCGCGGTCGCCGGACATGGTCAGCTCGTCGGAGTCCTTCGAGACGATCGCGAACCGCGATCCCCAGTCGGCATAGCGGCCCACCCAATATCCGCCGTGCATCCCGCGGTAGAAGTTCCAGTCACCCGACGTGGAGAACGTCATCGGCGGTTCGACCACGCCGTCCTGCTCGAGGGGCAGCAGGTGCGTCTGGATATGAATCTCCGGGACCTGGACGGGCATGGGTGGAACGTCGACGTGCAGCGGCGGCATGGGAGGCAGCGGAGGAACGACGATTCGAATTTCGGGACCCGAGTTCTCCGAGTCTGCCGGCGGAGCCGGCAGCGGTTCAGGCGCTGGTGCTGGCGCGGGCGCCGGCGATGGTTCGGCATTCTGAGGCGGCGCGGAGGCATTGGAATCCTGCGGGGGCGCGGGCGGGCCCGCAGGAGCGGGAGGAGCTTGAACGTCATACGTCGCCGGACGCACGGCCGCTGTCAGCGCCACTACGGGAGCAGCAACCAACATCAGAGCAACCGCCAGGGACTTGGTCAGCTCGTTCGACATCGCACCCCTCCATGCCAGGATTCGATCCACTCGTTTTTCCGCCTGTCCGGCCTTGGCCATCGAGACGCCCTGCCACCACACGCGCTTTTCGCCTGCTTCCAGCGCTGCAAAAAATCCGAGCAGGGCCTCGGCATAGCGCGTGCGGTCCATACCGCCGGCGAGCGCGGCCTCATCGCTGGCCTGCTCGGCCAGGTCGGCGAGATGACGATCGAGCCACCACGCCAGCGGGTTGAACCAGAAAATTGCGCGATGGATGAGTGCCAGCCTTTGCGCCAGCGCATCACGCCGCGCCACGTGCGACGCTTCGTGCGCCAGCACGGCGGCGAGTTCGTCCGCATCCCAGGCCCGCCATCCCGGCGTCAGCAGAATCGTGGGCTTGAGCACGCCCAACATCAACGGCACGGAAACGGTCTCCGATTCGGCCAGGCGAGGAGCGGAGCGCAGGCCCGCAGCGTGCGACGCCACGATCAGCGCACGCAGCGCCCAGATTTCATCGACCGGCCTGGAAGAGCGGACCAACCGGCTCGAGAAACTCACGCCGATCAACAAGCGCGCCAGAAATGCCAGCGCGATTCCCCAATAGGCCGCGCCCATGACGATCGTCCAGGGAATCTCGCGCCCTACTGGAACCGAGGCCAGCACCAGCGGCAGGCTTTTCTGCGCCGTGAGCATCGGGGCTGGCTCGGATCGATCCGGTGGCTGCGCGCGCCGAGGGGCCGCTGCCAATTTGTCAGGGATCGCTTGCTCAAAAGGCATCGAATCGGCGGCCCGTGCCACTGGCAGGGGCATCGGTGGCGCGGGCGCCACGACGCTGTGCTCAGCCAGGTTCGGCAGCGGCACGGAAATTCGGATCGCGGGGCTGACCAGAATCAGCGCGGGCATGGCGAGGGCGGCGATCAGCACGCCTTTCCAGACAAACAGCTTGACGCGCACACTTTTCGGGCGAACCGCCGCGAGCGCCGCGGCCACGAAAATGGCCAGCGAGATCGAACGCGCCGCCGCGCTGCCAACCGTGATCAGAAACAAGTGGATGGCCTGAGTGGTCGCAGCCGTCATGACGGATCTCCCCTCTTTGCCGGGTGGGAGTGAGATGCAGCGCCCCGTTTGGCCCCGATTTTTCCTTCCGCCACTTTGCGTGACAGACGTTCCAGCTGGCGGCGATCGATCACCTCGCTATTCACCAGGCCGACGACCAGCTCTTCGGCCGAGCCGCCGCAGAAGCGGTCGATGATGCTTTTCACGGCGCGCACAGCGACATTCTGGCGGTTTTCCGCGGCACGATAGACGAAGGTGCGGCCGTCGATGGCGTGGGAGACGAAGCCCTTCTCTTCAAGCCGCCGCAGGACCGTGCGCACGGTTGAATCTTTCATGGGGCGGGTGGCGGCCAGGGCTTCGCGGCAGGATTCAGCGGTGCAGGGACCATGGGACCAGACGTAGTCCATGACCATCTGTTCGACTTCGCCGAGGCCCTTGGGGCGTTTTTTGTATGCGTTAGTCATTGTAGCGTTACATCATGTAACGCATGGATAGACGCGTGTCAAGCAGAAAGGTGAGCGGTCGAAAGGAAAACGGAAACAGAGGAAGTTCCGAGACAAGTCCGAGGATACCATCGAAAATTACAAAGCGGGCACTTTGAGCAAGCAAGTCCTTATCTGTCAATCAAAAATCGTCTACCCGCACTCGCGGCGAAAAGCCTACATACGGCAGGGAATTTACTCGTCGCGAGTGATCAGCAGCTGCTTGTAGGCTTCGCGGCGGGTGAGCCCGCGTTCGCGCGCGGCCTGTTTGAGCGCGGCTTTGCGGTCGACGCCGCGAGCGCTCATGATTTCTTCCACGTGCCGCGCGAGGGGCACGGCGTTCAGTGAATGGGCGGCATCGGCCGGATGCGCGGCGTGGCCGTCGGGCGGGCCGATCAGCAGCGTGATTTCTCCGCGGGGCGCTTTTTTACGGGCGGCCGCGACGAGGTCCTCGAGGTGGCCGCGCAGGAATTCTTCGTAGATTTTGGTCACTTCGCGGGCTACCACGGCCGGGCGGTTGCCGAGGATTTCGAGTGCGTCTTCCAACGTATCGAGCAAGCGGTGCGGCGCTTCGTAGAGGGCGAGCGTGCGCGGCTCGGCAGCCATGGCCCGCAGCGATTTGCGGCGCTCCGTGGGCCGCGGCGGCAAGAACCCCACGAACGCGAATTCTTCGATCGGCATTCCTGAGGCGGCCAGCGCTGCCACCAGGGCCGACGCCCCCGGCACCGGTACGACCTGAATTCCATGGCGCAAGCCCAGGCTCACCAGTCGGTAGCCCGGATCGGAAATCGCCGGAGTTCCGGCGTCGCTCACGAGCGCGACCTTGGCGCCCTGCTCGAGCTCGATGATGATTTCGGGCGCGCGGGTGATTTCGTTGTGCTCGTGGTAGCTGACCAAGCGTTTGGGGATGTCGAAGTGCGCGAGGAGCTTCATCGTCTGGCGCGTGTCTTCGCAGGCGATGACGTCCACTTCTTTCAGGATTCGCAGCGCGCGCAGGGTGATGTCCTCGAGATTTCCAATGGGTGTCGAGACGACGTAGAGGCATCCGGCCCCCGCATCCGTCGGCGCGGCTTTGATTTTCTTTTTCGCCATTTTCTGGGCCGCGCCCGTCGAACGCGGAACAATGAGCGTAAGCTCCTGTGCACCCCAATTGCAAGGCGCGCTGGCGTAATTCACGGCCCCCGAAATTGACAGCAGTACGCGGCTCAGTTAATCTGGACCATCGGAAATAAATCATGAAGGAGCGATGAATGGCGCAGGGTACTCCGGTCAAGCACAAGAAGAAGACGAAATCGGTACTGAAGAACATCCGTCAGACAGAGCATCGCGCGGCGGTAAACCGCATGAATCGCACGCGGGTGCGCACGGCGATCCGCCGGATGCGCACGGCCTTGGGCGCGGGCGACGCCGCGGCTGCCGGGAAGCTCGCTTCGGAGACCTACTCCGAGCTCGATAAGGCAATCCGCAAGCGCACACTTTCCGAAAATACGGCCAACCGCTACAAGTCGCGGCTGGCGCTGGCGCTGAACGCGCTGAAAGAGAAAAAGTAGTCTTACATTCGACGCGAATTTTGCGAGGCCGCTCCGAAGTTCGGAGCGCCTTTTCTTTTTTGGGGGCAGACTCAGGCTGCGGAAGATGTGAGCCGCGCGACCAGAAACTCCATCGTAGCACGGGGATCGGGATTCGAGGATTTCAGCCGGCTGTCGGCGTCGGCCAGCGCCGCCAGCCCGGCGAGCAAATCCTTTTTCGGAGTGCGGTGCGCCTGTCTGAGGGCCGTTTCCGCGGCTTCCGGACGCATGCCCAGCGGGCGCGCAGCCTGAAAACCGTTGAAATGCGCGGGCAGGTCGCGGGCCTCGATCAGCTTGCGATACATCCACCCAAGCGCGCCTACGATCATCACCGGCTGTTCGCCTTCTCGCAGCAGATTATCAAGAAGGGCCAGCGCCGCCGCACGCTGGCGACTGGCGAGCATCTCGGCGAGCTGCCAGACGGTATACTTGCGCGCCGCGACCACCAGTGCCTCGACGTCCGCGACCCTAATGCGTCCATGGTCCTTCACATAGGTCGCGAGTTTTTCAATCTCGACGCGCATGCGCGCGGGCGCGCCGTTCAAAATTTCCGCGAGCATTGCGGCTGCATCGCGATCGATTTCCGCGCCTAGCTCCTTCGCCATTTGCGAGGCCAGCACGGCGGCCGATTCCGGGCCGATGCTCAGCTCGATGATTAGCCCTTTCTCGCTGAGCAGCTTGAAGAATCGCTGCCGCCCGTCGAGCGCCGCCGCTTCCAGCAGCAGCACGGTAAACGGCGCCGGCGATTCGAAATACTTCGCGAGCATGTCCAGAACTTCATCGCGCGCCTTTTCGCCGAGTTTCTCGGCCGATTCCGCCTCCTCGACGATCAGCACCTGCCGAGGTGCCATCATCGGCATCGTCTCCGCGCGGCCGATAATTTCCGCCCAGCCCGCTTCGCGCGCCGACAGCCGCGCCACTGCCCAATCGCGCGCCGAATCCGGAACGCACACCTCGATGATTTTATTGCGGCACATTTCCCGCAAGTAATGATCGCTACCAACCAGCACGACCGCTGCGACAGGCTTTCCACTCGCCAGGCGATCGATGAGCTTTTCCGGGGAAATCGCCGCCATCAGAAATTCTCCAGCACGTTGGAGACCAGACGCGAAGCCAGATCGCGGGACATTCGCTCGACGGCGGGATCCTCTTCCTGGAAGAACGACTTCACGTCCGTCGAAATCTGATACTGATCGCGGAAGACCATGTCGTCGTTCTTGTAGACCGGCTTATCGGTCTGGGCGTCGATCAGCTCGACCTTCGTATGCACGGTGACGAGCATCATGGTCACTTCGCCGGTAGTCGCCTGAAACAGCATCGGGTCGGTTTCGATCGAGACGATTTCGCCATGCAGCACGGCGTTCGCCGATTGGGGATCCTGCACCACGCGGTATTTGGTGCGCGTGGTGAACTCGCGGATCACCGCTTCGGTCATGCGCTGTTCGATCCGGTATGTCGTGGTGTCGTTCTTGAACGCGGGGATCGCGATCTGGGTCCATTCCGAAGGCAGCTGCGAGGCGCGCCCGGCCACGTGGTAGCCGCAGCCCGCGACGAAAAACGCGCTTGCCAGCAACACCACGCACAGCGCCAGCCTGTTTCCGCGGTACCCCATCCTATTCGCCCGGCTTCGCAACAATTTCCTCCGCAATCCTCACCGCGTTCACCGCGGAAAGTCGCAGGCTATCCGCCGTTCCCCAGATCCAGACGCCGCCTGATGCGTTCGGATCGGATTCGATGCGCGACAGATGAATTTCGTTTTCTCCCGCCACGCTGGCCGTGCTCGGTCGCTCATCGTCCGCCGCCGCAATCTTAACTCCGAGATTCCGAAATGCCGCGGCGCATTGCGCGGAGTCGACCAGAGACGCAAACTCGGCGTACGCGGCGAAAGCATACCCGTAAAACACCGGCGCTTGCACCAGTTGAATTGAGGGCACGGGCGCGCGCCCGGCGAGATACGCCGCCACGTCGCGCGCAACCGCGAGGCGCGTTTCGGCGAGGCTGGGCTTGGCCGCCGGGCCATAGCTCGACAGCAAATTGAACGCCACCTGCGCGTCGAACACCGGCTTGGCGATATCGCGAAAGGAAAGCAGCGCAGCCGTCTGGCTCTCGAGTTCTTCGACTCCGGCCTGGCCGTGTTCTGAAACCGGTGGGAACAGCAGCAGAGAAATTCGCTGCGTCCCCAATTGCCCCAGGCCCGCTGCAAGCGTGCAGGCGATGATTACCGGCGTAGCGGGAGAGACGTAAGCCGTGACCGCGGATCCAGTCGCGCCGGCTCCTGAGGAATCGCCCGGCGGAGGCAACGCGGAGCCAAGCGATGGAATCCAGGGCCTGGCACCGGACCGGTGTCCCGGTTCGGCCAGCGCGCTCGTAAGGTCGATGACGATGGCACCGGAACGCTCCGCCGCGCTCCAGTTCTGCCCGGCATCCTGCGGCGAGCTGGCAAGAAACGCGACGCGCGCCCCTTCGAAACTTTCTTCATCAAGCGCGCGGATGAACGTCGGCTCGCCCGCCGCTTCGGTCAACGTGCCAGCCGGTACGCTGGCATCCAGCAGGACGATATCACTCGAAGGAAAATGCCGGTCTTCGAGCACCTGCACGAGTTCTTTCCCGCGCAAGGAGGAAGCGCCGACGACAGCAACGCGAAAGGAGTTCGACCGCCCGGAAGGCATGATTTAAGCGTGGCGCGAGGCGAGACGGTGACGTACCGAACGCACCACGTACAGGGTGATGCCGCTCACCAGGTAGGCGCTCGCCAGAATCATCAACGCGATCTCGGAGAACAACACGATCGCGCCGATTCCCAGCACCAGCAGAACAACCACCAGCGACGGCCGACGACGCGCCCATTCAATATCCTTGAAGCTCGAGTAGCGCACCGTACTCGACATCAGCAGACCGAGCACCAACATCAGGCCCAGCCATAGAAGCGAAACTCGCGCATCCTGTATGGGACTCTTGATGGCGTGGACCGTTGCCGCGATCATTCCCGCGGCAGCCGGAGTCGGCATCCCCACGAAGTAGCGATTGCCGCCCGGTGCCATGCCCTGGATATTGAATCGCGCCAGGCGCCACGCGCAGCAGCCCAGGTAGACAAAGCCGATCAGCCAGCCCAGTTGCGTGAGATGCATGGCTTCCGGCGCGGTCACCGCGGCCAGCGTCCGCACTCCCCAGGCATAGGCAAGAAAGGCCGGCGCGATTCCGAAGCTTACGACGTCAGCCAGCGAATCGAACTGCTTGCCGAACTCGCTGTTGGTGCCCATGGCGCGCGCCACGCGCCCGTCGAGCGAATCGAAAACAATGGCGATGCCGATCGCTGTTGCTGCGTGATCGAAATCGGTAACGCTGCCTTCGAGAGCTGCCAGAATGGCGTAGTAGCCGCACAGCAGGTTGGCGACCGTGAACACACTCGGAAGAATGTAAATTCCCCGGCGGAGGCGATGATTGCGAAAAAGACGTCGCCGCTCTTCTTCGTTGCCGATCGGATCTAGCTGGTTGAATTCCATTTCGCCAATACGCTTTCGCCGCCGTGAACCATTTGGCGCTGCTTCACCACGATTTGCGCTTCCATCGGCAGCCAGATGTCCACGCGGGAACCGAACCGGATCATGCCCACCCGGTCACCGAGAGCCACCATATCGCCCTCGTGTTTCCAGCATAGCACGCGTCGCGCGATCAATCCGGCGATTTGTTTGAAAACCACGTGACCTTGTCGCGTATGGATATAGATGATGTTCTGCTCGTTTTCGGCCGAGGCGTGCGAGAAAAACGCGGCGTGGAATTTTCCGGGCTTGTAGATCACGTTGCCCACCCGGCCCGCAACCGGCGCGCGCTGCACGTGCACGTCCCAGATGGAAAGAAAGATGCTGATCCGGCGGCCCATCGTGGAATCGAGCTCTTCGTCGACGATCGCCACCACGTGGCCATCGGCCGGCGAAACCACCGCTCCCGGATCGGTCGGGATTGCGCGCTCCGGGTCGCGAAAGAAATACAGAACGAAAAGCCCGAGAAAAATCAGCACGCCGGCCACCCACTTCCAGCCGGGAATCAGGCACAGCAGTCCCACCACGATCGGCGGCAAGGCAAATTTGTAGGCTTCTTTAACCATGGAGGCGGGAAATCTTTTTGCCGCTCACTCGAAAAGGAACTCGCGACTTCGCGCGCGGCCGCCCGCGCCACACCAGTACCTCGGCGGTACGCGCCACTTGAATGCACGTGTATTGTACGACAGAACTTTCAGCGCCACTCAGCCCTAGTGACTGACGGTATGCTGATGGCGGGCGAGAATCATCTCCATGCGATCCCGCAGTCGCAGCTTGAGCTTTTTCAATTCGACTTCCTTGACCAAATCTTCGGAGTTCAGATAGGAAGATTTGACGAGCTGCTCTAGCTGGGATTCACAGCGGGAATGCTCTATGGCGAGGTTACGAAACTCGGGATCTTTTTCGAACAGGGACTGCCGTATTTCCTGAATCGAGGTCGGCATTCACTCCCTCCCGGTTGTACAACGTTCACATGGCTGTAACAATTACCACAAAGAAGCGCCGGAGCCAATAGGGTGAAACGTGTCCGCCAGGAAAAATCCACAGCCACGCATCCAGCTTGGCCGCCGCCCTTAAAACGAGCCAATCAGCTCTTCCGATAGCAGTCGAGCCTTTTGCGCGAGATTCTGCGCGCGCGCCCAGTCGCCATCCTTGCTTGCGTCGCGCGCTTGCGAGAGGAAGCTCCGAATCTTTCCGACCAGGTCCTGCTGTGCGGCGTTCAATTGTTTGCCGCTGGTCTGTAGCAGATTCTTCTCCGCGGCGGCCGAATCCTCACCCGTCTTGCGTGCGTAGGTGGCTTGGTCGCTCGGCGAAAGCTGCGGCGAAATTTGCGGCGCCGGCGGGTGGGCCGGCTGTTCCGCTTCGGTTTCGGTGGAAGCTTCTCGGGGGCTCCGTGGCGGCACGGGTTTCGGTGGAGCTACCATCACCGTGGCCGGCTCGGGAGTTGGAGCGGGAGGCAAAGTAGGCGGCGCAGCGACCGTTTCCGGCGGGGGAGTGGCATCGGTATCGGGCGCCACATTCATCGGCCTTTCCTCTACGGCCGGCGAGGGAGCGGCGGCGAGAGGCGCCGCGGCGTGAACCTTTTCGCTGTGGCATCCGGCCGCGCCGAACGAAACGCCGCAGACCACCACGACGGCTGCGATGCGGGTGTCGATGAATCGGATGAGCATTGTCTTTATCTTTTTTCCGCGGCGATCGGCCGGCCCGCGTCACCGGTTCTCCCGGCGGCGGTGTCGACAAATCTCGCCAGCGGCAATTTCACGCGAAAGGTCGTCCCGTGCCCGGTTTCCGATTCGAACTCGATCCTGCCATTATGCAGCTGCACGAAACGGAACGTGTTCGCCAGGCCGATTCCCGACCCGCCCGGCCGGGTGGTAAAGAAAAGCTGAAAAATCTTCTTCTGATCCGCCGGAGGAATACCCCGGCCCGAATCGGCAACTGCGATCTCGGCGAATTCTCCACTGCGCCGCAGCCCCAAGGTGACCCGGCCCCCGGAATCGGTGAATTCGGTCGCGTTGAGCACCAAGTTCAGTATGGCCTGATGGATCAGCTGACGATCCACCATCACCGGCGGGCAATCGGCGGAAATTTCGGAGCGCAATTCCAGATTCGCCTTAATGACCGACGGCCGCGCCGCATCCAGCACGTCTTCCAGCAGAGCCCGCAAATCGGTTTCTTCGAGATTCAGCTCCACCGGCCGCGTGAAGTTCAGGAAAGTTTTCACCGCGCGGTCCAGCCGGTCGATTTCGCTGTCGAGCATTTTCACCGCCTGCTGCGGTTCGATTTCGACCGGCATATTGGCTTTCAGCACTTCCAGCCACAATCGCATCGAATTCAGCGGATTCTTTACTTCGTGCGCGACGCCCGCCGTCACGCGGCCCATCGCCGCGAGCCTCTCGGAAACTTCCAGCTGGCTGCCGATGCGCTCGAGCGATTCCACGTCGCGAAGAGTCACGAGCGTTCCCATGCGCGTGCCGTGTTCGCGAATCACCTGCACGCTGACTCCCACGCGATGCGGGCCGGAACCGTCGTCAAAGGTCACTTCCTTGCCTTCCACCGCCTCTATCTGATCGCCTTCGATCTGCAGCACGCTGCGAAATGGATGCCGTGCCGGAAAAATCTCCAATACGCGCCGCCCGCGCAGCTCGTCCGATCTTCCGCCGAGAAACCGTTCGGTCGAAGGGCTCACCAGAACCGCTCGGCCCTCGCCGTTGAAAAGCAACAGGCCGTCTTCGAGTCCGCCCATCACCTGGTCGAGATTCTCCCGCAAGGTGCTAAAAATCTCGCGAACATCCCGCAGCTGCTTTCCGATTCCGACGATCTTGGTGCTTACGGCGCCGAGTTCGTCGCCGCGCTCGACCACCGGCTCGGCGTCAAACTGCCCGGCGGAAATGCGGTCAAGCTGCGCGGAAATGCGCCCAATCGGCGCCAGCGCGATGGTGCTGACCAGCAGCGCCAACACCGTCGATAGCAGCACCGAGCCGAGGGCCCAATAACCGGCCGATTGCAAGCCCGGCGAAATCTGGTCCCGCAGCAGTGCGGACGACAAACCCACGCGAATATCGCCGAACGGCTGCGGCCCCAGCTGAAACCCGATCGAATACTCGTAGGTTTGCGGCGGGCCGTAGAGCTCGCGCATCTGCTGGAAAAATCCGGCATGGACCAGAGAGCTCAGTGAAGGCCGGCGCGCCACTTTTTCGTCGCGCAGCCTGGCGTCGCTCGACACCAGCACCGTGCCGTTCGCGTCCGTGATGCTGATTTCGTAGATGGTCGGCGAAATGCCCACGTCCGATTCGATCAGCGAGTTCAGCGGGCTGCTGTCGTCAAACGCCTTCCGGACGTATCGCCTCAGGTCTACAGGATCGAGCGACGCGGGCGCGTCTCCGCGCTCGGCGGCTTCCTTCAGAGCGTTGTCGCACGCGCCGTACACCTGCTGGGCGATGAAATTCGCGGTGTCGTTGGCCTGCCGGAGGGTCTGCCGCATCAAGCGCCCGAGGTAGAGGCTCGAGACCACGGTCACGACCGCCAGCACCAGCAGCGAAAAGGCTAGCGTGAACTTAGTTTTCAGGCTGAGACGCATTGATCCGCCCCGCCTCGTATTCTTTTAACTTGTTGTGCAGCGTCTTGAGGCTGATTCCCAGAAGTTCCGCCGCGCGCGTCTTGTTTTGGCTGGTCGCCGCGAGCGTCTGCACGATCAGCTCGCGCTCCGCGTCATCCACCGTCGTCCCGATCGGGAAGCGTATGCCGCCCAGCCCCTCTCCAGCCACCACCGCCGTGTGGCCGAAATCCGGAGGCAGATGCTGCCGTCCGATCGCGCCGCGGTCAGACGCGATCGCCGCACGCTCCAGCACATTACGAAGTTCCCGCACGTTGCCCGGCCACGGATACGACTTGAATAATTCCATGGTATCCGCGCTGGCACCTGAAACTTTCTTGCCGTGTTTTTCCGAAATCTCCGCCAGCAGGTGCTCGATCAGCAGCGGCAAATCGTCCTTGTGCTCGCGCAGCGGCGGCAGATGAATATGAAACACGTTCAGTCGGAAATAGAGATCCTGCCGCAGATGCCCGCTAGTCACGGCCTGCTCGGGATTCTTGTTCGTGGCTGCGATCACGCGCACGTCCACCGGCGTTTCGACCCTGCTGCCCAGCCGGCGAATGTGGTGATCCTCCAGGACGCGCAGCAGTTTCGCCTGGGTCGGGGCGGGCATCTCGCCGATTTCATCCAGCAGCAGCGTGCCGCCGTCCGCCAGTTCGAAGCAGCCGATGCGCCGCTCCGCCGCGCCGGTGAAGGCGCCCTTCTCATGCCCGAAAATTTCGCTTTCCATCAGCGACTCGGGAATCGCCGAACAGTTGATGGCCACGAACGGGCGATCCGCGCGGGGCGAGAGCATGTGAATCGACCGTGCCACCATCTCCTTGCCGGATCCCGTCTCCCCGGTGATCAGCACCGAGGCCGTCGAAGGTGCGGCCATCTCCACCTGCCGCATCACTTCCTGCATGGGGGTCGACGACCCCACCAGCGCTCCCAGCTTTCCGGCCTCGCGCAGTTGTCGCGTCAGCGCCGCCAGCGCCTGTTGGTCCCGCACCCGCCCCAGCGCGCGATCCAGCAGCGCCCGCAGCACCGGCGGCTTCAGCGGCTTTTCGATATACCAGAAGGCCCCCGCATCGATTGCCTGCACCACCCGCTCGTCGCTGCCGCGACCGGTAATGATGATCACTGGAATCCGCTGCACTTCCTCGCCCAGATGCCGCAGCAGGTCCAGGCCATTCATGCCCGGTAGTTCGACATCGGCCAGAATCACCTGCGGGTTGAATTCGCCGATTTTGGCCAGCGCGTCCTCGCCGCTCGGCACTCCCAGGACCTCGCAATTCCACTTGTGCAGCAGCGCCTCGTAGCCCTTCCGGGCGTTCTCCTCGTCTTCGACGATCAGGATGCGTTGCAGGGATGAATTGTCGGCGGCCATGGAAACTTTGAATCTACCAGCAGTTCAACTCATTTCCAATAGAGCGTGAACCCTAGCGGGTATGGGAAAGCGGCGACCTCGAAGGAGACCTGTGCGATCGGAGGGAACCGTGCGGTGCCGGATTGCCATACCGGCACCGCACGGGAATCTCTGAGACTAGGTTCGCGGGAAATTCAGGGACCGTTCAAGAATCAGTTCGAGCTTCGTGCTTTTCTCGAGCGTCACCTCTTGGCCGAGACCGGACGCGACCATATAAGCCGCTGCGGCCGCAGCCGCCGCACCCATCGCCGCGTCCTTTTCGTTCTTCGACATGATTCCCGGAGTGGCACCCACGAGCGCTCCCGCCGCGGCGGCCTGCACAGCCTCCTGCCGCTTGGTCGTGCTCGCTTCGATTTCGCCCTCGCGGTTGAAGTTCACCCGAACCGAATGAATGCCCGGAACGTCATCCACCATGGCCACGATCGGCTTCCAGCCGTCGGGGGTTTTGATGTCGTCGAACGCCAGCCACATCCGTGCGCGTCCCGTCTTGCCCGCCGCTTCGACTTTGTCCACGTGTCCGCGGACTTCGGCTCCGGCCGGCAAGCCGGTGCCATCGGCGGCGATCAACGGCTCAAGCGTGTGACTGGTGAACGGATCTCCGTGCTTTGAATCCTTGGTGCCGACTTCCGTATCCAGCCCGATCAGGAAACGGGTCCCCTGCGCGACGGCGTTCGGCGGAACGTTATTTCCTGCGGGGGCGTTGTCCTGTCCCAGAGCCGGTTGGGTGGCGATCAACATGAAAATAGAAGTAAGAATTACGATGGCCGTAACTGCCGAGATCATACCAATGCGTTTCATGCGCTTCTCCTTTTGCAAGTGGGGCTAAGCGCCTTCTGGCCGGGAAGACGGCGATCGCACCGTTATGAATGCGGTACAAGTCTATTCAGATGAAGCCACCGGTTGCAAGGTGGCCCGTTCGAGCGGCTAGGGTGCCGTTCGAACGCCTCGATTATATTTCAAAATCGGCCTCCCGTTTCAAATCGATGTTTGTACCGTTCCCCAAACTGCACTCAACTGAGTAGCTGGAACTTACCGCGCTGCCGACTTTTTGCGATCTGGTCATTCGTTTCATTTTGGCACCAGAGTCCCGCCTAGCGTCTCACAAAAGAGAGGCGGCGGACGCTGACAATAGGGGATTTGCGACAGCGCACATGTGAGAACCGTCCCGCCTCCGCCAAATCCGCCTGACCGCGTTTCCTTGGCGGGAAGAAGTACAGGTTGCGTCCCAGGCCACGAAATTAAGTGAGACAGCGCCCCACTTAATTTTCAGCCTATCTCGTTAAAAGCAGAGAAAAGTCGCACCCGCGAAGTGGGACACTTTTTCGAGGGCTGCCGGTTGAGGAATCGCCGGAAAAAACGGATAATCACAGGCCGATAAAAATTCGCTTCTGCTGGCCAATCCAATCGAAACGGGGAACTTGAATGGCAACTGAAAAGCGGATGGACCCAGATCGCCTGACCGCCATCGACGTGCACGTGCACATCGAGCACGAAGGGGAGGGAACCGTGGCGGACGAAGCCGCCAAGAAATATTTTGGCGAAGGCGCGGCGCGCGGCCGCGCGGGTATGGCGGAATACTATCGCTCGCGGAACATCGGCTGCATCGTTTTCACCGTGCAGGAAAAAATGTCCGGGCGCCCTCAGGTGTCCAATGAGACGGTGCTCGAATTCGCGTCGCAGAATTCTGACATCATGATGGCGTTCATCAGCATCGATCCGACGCGCGGCGCCGAGGGCCTGGCCGAAGCGAAAGACCTGCTGAAGTCGGGCCTGGTCCGCGGATTGAAACTGCATCCCCCGATTCAGAATTTCTTTCCGAGCGACCGGATCGCCTATCCGCTGTACGAGCTGTTCGCCGAGGCGCAGCTTCCGGTCCTTTTTCACACGGGGCACAGCGGCATCGGCACGGGAATGCCGGGCGGCGGCGGGATTCGCCTGAAGTACGGCAATCCGATATACATCGACGATGTGGCCGTCGATTTCCCGAACATGCCGATCATCATGGCGCATCCGTCGTTCCCCTGGCAGGACGAGGCCATTTCCATCTGCCTGCACAAGCCCGAGGTCTACATCGATCTTTCGGGCTGGTCGCCGAAATATTTTTCGCCGAACCTGGTGCAATATTCCAATTCGCTACTGAAGACGAAAGTGCTGTTCGGCTCGGACTACCCGTTAATCACGCCGGACCGCTGGATGGCCGACTTCGCGAAAGTCGCGTTTAAGGACGAAGTAAGACCGCTGATCCTGAAGGAAAACGCCGTGAAGCTTTTCGGGCTCGGCTCCACGGCAACCAAATAGCGTCGTTACTCGGCCGCAAATCACAGCAAGGTAGCTCACCTCTTCGGAGGGGAGGAATTTCGGCCCGATTTGTGGACCGAAGAGCCTCAGGTATGAAGACCAGAGCTACATGCTAATTCAGCGCGAAGGTATAGATCGCGTTGTGCCCCGTGGTCAGGTTCACGCCGCTCTGCCGGCTGAGCACCGGTTCCGCCAGATTGTCGCCGGTGATCACCATGATGTACTGCTTGCCCTTCGCCGCGTAGGTAACGGTGCTCACCGAAATCGGTCCACCGAGGATCGATTCCCAAAGCTTCGCGCCGGTGGCGGCATCAAAAGCGCGGAATCTGCGGTTGATGTCGCCGTGGAAAATTAATCCGCCGGCAGTGGCGAGCAGGGCGCCGGTGCCGGGCGCATTCTGCACGTCGAACTTCAGCATTTCGCCGGTGGAAAGATTGATCTTGGCGATTCCGGCGATCGCGTTGATGTCCGAGCCTTCACGCAACACGCCGTGGCGATTGCCGCTGGTCGAAGTGCCGGTCATGTCGAGGCAATTGTCGACGTAGCCGGTGTAGAGGGAATTCGTTTCCGGATCGTACGCCGTGGGCCAGTAGCTGCGGCCGTTCCAGTAGCAGATCACGTGATGGTCGCCCGGCTTTTTCATCACCACGTCGTAGTTGATCGTCGTCGCACCGGTTTTCGGATCGATATTCGAAATCGCCAGGTTCGGCGCGTCCACCGGCACCGGCTCGGCCCACAGAAATTTCCCGTCGTTGCGGTCGAGCACGAACATGATGCCGCTCTCACCGACCATGGCGGCGATATCGTGCTTCGATCCGCGTGGGACTTCGGTGTTGTACCACTTCACGGCCTTCGGATCGGGATTATAGGTGGTGGTCACCAGGGTGCGTTCGTGGGTGTGATCGGTGTCCCAATCGTCGGCCGGCAGATGCTGGTAATACCATTTCAGCTTGCCGGTTTCCGGATCGAGCGCCACGGTGCAATTACTGTAAAGGTCCGCCGGCGCGGTGCGCGAAACGCCATCGGGATCTCCTCCGTGGCGCGCGAGCCGCTCGTAAGGCGATGGGTTCGCGATGCCCCAGTAAATCGTCTTGCGGACCGGATCGTAATTTCCCGGCAGGCCCCAGGTCGACGCGGTGAAATTGGTATTGTCCGCGCCGTTCCAGGAAGCGTAGCCCGGATCGTCCGGCCCGGCGACGTTGTAAAACCGCCAGAGTTTTTGACCGGTGTTCGCGTCGTCGGCTTCGATGAAGCAGCTTTCGCGTCCCTTGCCGCAGGTGCCGCCGGAAATCACCTTGCCTTCGACCACGATCGCGCCCGAAGTGTTCTGCGTGTCGGTCTTAAAGGTTTCCCATTTCACCTTGCCGGTGGTGGCGTCCAGAGCGACCACGTAACCATCGGGAGCGGTGTCGTAGATCATGTCCTTGTAAATCGCGAGCGACTTGGTGCGTTCGGTCGAGCCAAGCTGCGGATTTTTGTAGGTGCGATGGTATTGCCAGATGACGTCGCCATTGGTGCCGTCGATGGCCATCACGTCCGAGCCGGGCGCGATGGTATAGATGATGCCGTCGTGAACCAGCGGAATTGTTTCCGTGGTGCCGGCAGGCAAGCCCTTCACCCAGGCGATGTGGAGCTGCGCGACGTTTTTCTTGTTGATCTGTTTAAGGGGGCTGTAGCGCCATGCGTCATAGGTGCGACTGAACTGCAGCCAGTCGTCGGGCGAAGGATTCAGGAGCATTCGATCGGTTACCGGATTGTAGTTGGGCACCGTGCCGTGCGGCAGCGGGCCGAGGCCAAACATTCCCGGAGGGGGCGCAGCGGGACGCGCGGGTGCTCCGCCAGCGGCGGGAGGGGCCTGGCCTTGGGTTGTGGGCGTTGCGGGCGGAGGCGGGGCTTCATCCTGCGCGCCCGTCACGGGCGCGAACGATCCCGCGCACAACACGAGTATTGCCAGAAGAATTCGTTTCATGAGTCTTCCCCCCAGGAATCGCGCTCCACGTCTGAGCTGTGTGACGCGCGGCGGCGAATCGCTGTTTCGTTTTTCTGTGGCTGCGCGCGGTTATATCCCAATCACGCAGACGTATGCAAGTGACCGGGATCTTCCAAATCCCGCGAAAGTTACCTCGCCGAAAAACTCTTACCAATGCCCCGCCGGCGAGCCGAGATTCTGTCTATTTCTACTCAGTTTTTTTGGGGACAGCTGACCAGGTTAGCCGCCGGCGATGGCGCCGATGATCATGAGAGGTTCTTGGCCGGCGGCGACGGGTTCGGGCAGAGGTGCGTCGGGCGAATCGTGGGACAGATCCTCCTGGCAGGCGAAGAACCGCAGGAATGGGCGGCGTTCGAGTGTCACGTGGTCGCGAATCGTGCCGCGGAGCATGGGGTAGCGCAATTCGAGCGCGTCCAGGACCGATCGAATTGTGACCGGGCCCTGGACCTCGATCGAAACTTCGCTCTGCACGCGCGCCAGCGTCCGCAGATGTGCCGGCAGCACGACCTGAATCATGGCAACGTTTGTGCCTCGACCGACAGCACCGCCGGCAAATTGCTGGCGATGGGCATCCAGCTGTCGCCGGAATCGGATGAGGCATACACCTGCCCCCCGGTGGTGCCGAAATAGATGCCGCAGGAATCGAGCGTGTCCACAGCCATCGCATCGCGGAGCACGTTGACGTAGCAATCGCTCTGCGGCAGGCCTTTCGTCAACGGCTCCCACTCGTCTCCGCCGCTGCGGCTGCGGTAGACACGGAGCTTGCCTTCCAGCGGAAAATGCTCCGAGTCGCTCTTAATGGGAACGACGTAGATGGTTTCGGGTTCGTGCGCGTGCACGTCGATGACGAAACCGAAATCGGTGGGCAGATTTCCGCTCACTTCGCGCCACTCGTCACCGGCATTGTCACTGCGCATCACGTCCCAGTGTTTCTGCATGTAGAGCACGCCCGGCTTGTTGGGAGACATGGCCACGTGGTGAACGCAATGGCCGACTTCTCCTTTTGGATCCGGAATGTAATTCGAGACCAGGCCCTTGTTAATCGGCTTCCACGTGGTGCCGCCGTCGTCGGTGCGGAAAGCGCCGGCTGCGGAAATGGCGATGAATATTCTTTTCGGATTCGATGGATCCAACACGATTGTGTGCAGGCACATGCCGCCGGCGCCGGGTTGCCATTTCGGCCCCGTGCCGTGGCCGCGCAGGCCGGGCAATTCGTGCCACGAAGTGCCGCCATCGGTGGTGCGAAACAGCGCCGCATCTTCGACGCCCGCGTAAGCGGTGTCTGGATCATGCAGCGAAGGCTCGATGTGCCAGACGCGCTTGAATTCCCAGGGATGCTGGGTGCCGTCGTACCACTGATGTGTGGTCAGCGGCTTGCCCGTCTCGGCGGACGTGTCGTAGACAAATTTGTTGCTGGCTGGGGCGGGCATGCCCCCCGGAGCCGTTTGCGGGCCGCCGCCCGGCGTCTCCCAAGTTTTGCCGCCGTCGCTGGAACGCTGGATGATCTGCCCGAACCAGCCGCTCGTTTGCGACGCGTAGATGCGGTTGGGATCGACGGGCGATCCTTTCAGGTGGTAAATTTCCCAGCCCGCGAAGTGCGGTCCATCGATTTCCCAATTCTGGCGTCTGCCGTCCGAAGTAATCAGGAATGCGCCCTTGTGCGTGCCCACGAGTACGCGAACTCTGCTCATCGATCTTCCTTTCCCGTTCCGGTCGGTGTCGAATCCAGCGTCACGATGCAGTTGCGGCCGCGGCGGCGCAGTCCACCATCCAGGGCACGCCGAATCGATCCGTCAGCATGCCAAATTTCGCGGCCCACGATGTTTGCTGGAGCGGCATGCGCACAGTTCCGTTCTCGGCCAGCGCGTTGAATACCCGCTCGGCTTCCGACGGTTGTTCCACTTGTACGGTCATGGAAAATCCCTGCGGTTTTTCAAAACGGCCGGGAGGCGCGTCCGAACCCATCAGTACCTGCTTGCCGACCGTCATATGCGCGTGCATGATCTTCTTGCCCCATCCTTCAGGAACCTGATTCGCGCCGCCCATGCTCTCGAAAGTGACCAGCGCCGTGATCTGGCCGTTGAAACACCGCTCGTAGAACTTGAAAGCATCCTCGCATTGGCCGTTGAAATTCAGATACGGAGTCAGTTCCATGGTTTCCTCTTTCGCTTGTTTTCTGCTGGGTTAGGAAGTTGGCTCACCTTAGCACCTTTAGCTCTCCAGGCTCAATAGACGGTCGACTCCTGCAAACCGCTCAGCGCTTTTTCGCTTTTCGTCGGGCCGCTCGGTCCGCAAAGCTGGGGATCAGCGGAGTCGAATCGCGCTCGAGCCAGCGCCGCCGCGCCTCTGCAATCACGCCTTCGCGATTCTGGACCATCTGCGCGATCAGTTCGGCCGGGGCCATCGTCTGTTCGTGCTGCGCGCCCCAGATCAGCAAATCCAGCAGCAGCGGCGCCAGATCCATGCCCTTTTCGGTGAGCCGGTAGCTCGTTCTCCGTCGGTCGTTCTTGTCCGGCTCCGCGACAATGAGTCCATTTCGTTGGAGCCGGCGGAGGCGGTCCGTCAAGATGTTCGTGGCGATCCGCTCGTCCGATTCTTCAAGCTGCTTGAACGTGGTGTAACCGCGAACCATCAGGTCACGGATGACCAGCAGCGACCAGCGATCCCCCAGAGTTTCAAGCGAAATGCTGACCGGGCAACCGGACCGGCGGCGTGGCTTCTTGGGCACCTCTGAGAAAATATCAACGCCACTTGCATAATGCAAGCGATAGGCTCCGAATCATCTGCGGCCGTGCCTCGCTTTTAGCACGATGGCGATGGCCACCAGCACGGCCGTGGCCGCGTTGGCCCAGATCACGGCGGCGGCGTGCAACATCAATCCGTAAACGAGCCAGAGGATGATCCCCATGAGGTACAGCAGGAGCATCGGATAGGACAAATCTCCGCCGCCCTGCCTGCGGATTTTCAGGATTTGCGGAACGAAGGCGACCGTCGTGCACACCGCCGCCACGGTCCCGATGACATCGAGAGGGTTCACCAGCGGCCGTCAGACTACACGAAGGACGATCTTGCCGCGGGTGTGACCTGCGGCATTGGACTCCTGCGCGGCGCGCGCTTCCGAGAGCGGGTAAACCTTCTCGATGATGACTTTCAGTTTTCCGGCGTCGACGAGCTTCGCGAGTTCGCCCAGTTGCTCGACATTGGCTTGTACGAAGGTGTGATGGCAGCGAACGCCGTGCGCGGCTGCTTTTTCGGGCTTGGGCGGTTCGAGAATCGACACGAGGATCCCGCCCTTCTTCAGTACCTGCCAGGAGCGTTCCATGGTTTCGCCGGTGATCGTGTCGAGGACGACGTCTGCGTCGCGCACCACGTCCTCAAATTTCGTGGTGTGGTAGTCGATGCATTCGTTTGCGCCGAGCGAGCGCAGGAAATCGTGGTTCTTTTTCGAAGCAGTCCCGATGATGTGAGCGCCCTTCATCTTCGCCAGCTGCACGGCGAAACAGCCGACCCCACCTGCTGCGCCGTGAATCAGGACCTTCTGCCCCGCTGTGATTTTGGCCGCGTCGTACAGCGCCTGCCAGGCGGTCAGCGCCGCGAGCGGAATGGCGGCAGCGGCGACGTGGTCGATCGATTTGGGTTTCAGCGCGACTTCCGATTCCCTCACGACGACATGCTCGGCATACGTGCCGTCACGCCCCAGATCCGGCCGGCTGTACACTTCATCGCCGGGCTTGAGCCGCGCGGCCGCAGCTCCAACGGCTTCCACAACACCGGAAACGTCCCATCCCGGGATCATCGGCATTTTGTACTTCATCATCTGCTGCAGATATCCCTGGCGGACCTTCCAGTCCACGGGATTCACGCTCGCGGCGTGGACGCGGATCAGGACCTCACCGGGCCCGGCCTGGGGCTTGGGCGCATCTTCATATTTCAAGACTTCGGGCCCGCCGTATTCGTGGATGCGGACCGCTTTCATCGTTGCCATCGTGTCTCCTCGTTGGTCGCGGATTAGCGGAATCGATCGTTTGGGGTTCGATAATACTCAGCGCGCGGAAATTTCCAAAGTCTTTCGCTCAGCGATTACCAATCCAGGGGGACGCCGTGCGTTTTCGAAAACGAGAGCTTGTCCCAGTAGCCGCGCTGGAAGGCGATTTTGCCTCCGCGCACATGGAAGAAACCGCATCCGCGCAAGCCTTGGGGATCGCGCCACTCGAGAATGGCCCATTCGCCGTCCTGGAACAGGTTTTCGACGATGCAGACCATTTTCGTCGCCGCGAAGCCCCTGCGAAACATCTCGCCGATCGCGGAGCGTCCCTGGACCGGGCCTTCCGCCACTTGATGATTGATCGCGTCGTCTTCATAGAGCGACGCAAGCGCATCGGGGTCGGCGCGGTTGAACTCCTCGACCCACGCGCGCACTACATCCTTCGGTTGCATGGGCATAGGCTAGCTGTTTCGAGCGGGCCAGGCAACTTCGCGAAAACGCCAATCTTGCGGGAAGGAGCGGCTGCTATTGAACCGCGGCGGCCATCGTGCTACCGTCCGCGTCTAAGGGGGATAACTCTATGTTCGAAACACCTGAGACAAAGGGTGAATCCAGCGGTTTGGGAATGTGGGTCGGCATCCTGGTCGCTGTGGCGGTCATTATCGGCGCAGTGGTGTTCTTCATGAGCAAGAAAAGCGCCGGCTCCAGCGCGGCGTCGACGACAGATTCCGCTGCCGCACCCACGCAGTCCAATGCCGACGCGGTCAAAGACCTGCGCATCGTAAGTAAGAAACTCGACAAGGACTACACCGGCACGACCGCGATGTGGTCGGTTGAGATCCGCAATACGTCGCAGGCATATACGTACAGCAACATTCAATACGAGACGACGTACGTTGGGTCGGACGGCGCGGGACTGGGAGACAACAAAGGCACGATTCCGTCGCTGTCGCTCGATCCCGGTGAATCGCAGACCACGCAGTTCCGGGACACGTTGTACCCAAATGGAACGGCACTCTACAACATCAAGATCATCGGTGCCACAGGGACGAAATAGCGAGCGCCGCGTTTCCGGCAAATCCCATCCCTCAGCGGACGGAGATACTCTGGGCCCGCCTCGTATTGGACACCAGAAATCCCCCAGCCACCATTGCTGTGCCGTAGGCGCGGCGTGAAGTTTTTAGTAGAATCGCCCGCATCTGAGAAGCGGCGCGTCTGATTCGAAGCAATTGTGAGGGCAGTCGGAATGGACATTCTCTGGCCGGCACTGGGAATCGCCGTTATCGTAGTGTTTGTATTCTTTGTGCTGGCGCAGTATTGGGGGCGCCTGCTGCGACATCAGAGCTGGACCATCCGTCGCTTGACCGAGCGCGTGCTCAGCCTTGAAGAAATGGCGGATCCTGCTTGGCGCCACAAACTTACCGACGCGAGTCCTGTTCCTCTCGAGCAGGTTTTCCATTTTTCGTTCAATCTCGGGGAGCGATTCTGGCGCGAAGCGGTTTGCCTGGGCGAGGGCGACCGGAAATACATTCGTGATTTCGGCAGTTTTGTAGGCGGCGTGAAATTGGAACGCTGGCGCAGCCACACCGTGGCGACCGTCAGCGAAGTGCTGCCCGATTGCAAGGCGACTGGCTGGCAGACGCGCACGCTCGATTTTTATCCGGAAGCTTCGAAGCAAAGCGACGCACTGTCGCTCTGGGAACTGGCGCTGGCGCGTCCCGGCCTCTCGGTGGATCGTCCGCCTTCGCTCGAGCTGCTCCTGCGTCCGAATTCGCTTGAGTTTCGAGGGCATGTATATGTTGGCACCAAGTGGTCCGCGGAGAAGGGGGTCGAAGGGCTGCCCGATGGAGGTGATGTTGTTTTTTTTCGCGTGCCGCTCGATTTCGCGGCGTTGTCGGAATTTCGAAGCCATGATCCTGCGGAATCAACCGGAAACGGGAATGGTGCCGCGAGCGAAATCTACGGCAGTCGAAACAGCTGGCAGGCGTTCTATTCGTTCCGCAATGACGAACTAGGAATCGAGTGGCAGCTCCGGTTGCGCGACCTCACGCGGAAATCGGAATGGGAGCGCTGGAAGGTCCTGGAATCGCGCGCTGTGCCGCTCGCGACCCGGGAGTGATCCGCACCGCGCGGAATCAGGATTGAGGGCGAACCGGTAATCCCAGCCAGGCGTTCAGCAGCCCCAAATATTCGCGTACCACCGCGAATGTGTCATGGGTGTCCCTCCACCAGTGGTCCGCATCGAATGGGGCCTGCGGTGCGGCATGAACGATCAGCCGCAAGTCGCTTCCGGCAAGCTTTTTCCACAGAGCCCGCACGCGGCGCGTATGCTGCGGCGAAGTGACGATGATCACGCTGGTTTTTCCGTCGTGGCGCAGCTGGGCTGAAATTTCCCTGATTTCATCTTCCGTGTTCACGATCGGCTGCGGATAAATGTGGATGTCCGCGTCCGGCACGCCTTGGTGCACCAGAACTTCGAGGTTGTAGTCTTCTTCGCCGAGATAGTGAATCCCTTCCGTTTCCAGGTCTAGGCGCGGCGATTCCGGCCGGCTCACCCAGACTTCGTGCGCGTATCCTTCTTGAAAGATCTTGCCGGCCTCTTGCGCCCGGGCTGGCATGCTTCCGCTCAGCACCACGATTTCGTCCGCTGCTGCCAGTGGATCTTCGCGCACCAGCCAGCGGCCTGCTCCGCGAACGGCTACGAACACCAGCGCGCAGAGCAGAACGAAAACGCTGACGGCGGCAATGCGGATCTGTCGGCGAGCCGTCATGCGGATTCACTAGGAGGAGAGTCGATTGTTCGCGCTCGGCTCGACGCGTGGTCCGCCCAACGGACGGTTGCGCATCATCAGTCCGCGCAGGCCGAGCAGGAGCAGGCGTGGCTGGCGCAGGCAAACACGCCAGAGCATCTTCCAGGCTTCGTCGCGCGAGCACTGCCCGAGAGATTCTTTGGCCGGGTCGTTCAGCAGATCAACCAGGTGACTGTAGTCCGATTGCTGGAAGCCGTGCAGCGAGCGCCGTAGCAAAAGATGAAAATCGAGCTCGCGCCGCAATAATCGAAGTTCGCGACTTGGTCCGCCGTTGAGGATCGCTTCGGCGACCCCCAGCGCGCCGCGAAACCCGGTGACGATTCCCCCGACGGTCGAGACTTTTACCTGCGCGGCGGCGTCGCCCACCAGGTAGACCGAGCCGTTGCCGACCTTTCTCTCGACTGGGACCCAGCGCTTGTACACCGGAATGCGCGCGCCTTGAAATTCTAAGGGTTCGAAATGCCGCTTCTCGAGGAACTGTTCCAGACAGCGCTTCGTTTCGGGCCCCGATTCACCGATCACTCCCAGCGCCCCGCGCGTAGAGGATTCGGGAATGAGCCAGTAAAAATAAGGCGTATCTTGCGGGACGAACCAAACGCGCACGGTGTCCGCTGACATATCTTTGGGCAGCGGAACGATCGCCTGCAAAAGTGGAACGGTTTCCAGCGGCGCCCAGCCCGCGGACCGCGCCACGCCACTCGCCGCGCCGTCTCCGCCGACGACCGTATCGGCGTGAATTTCTTCGCGCGCACCGTCCGCACAACATTCAATCTCCACATGCAATCCATTGCGATTTGGTTCGAGCGCCCGGAATCGCCGTCCCAGATCGATCTTCGCGCCGGCGTTCTGCGCCTCCTCGGCCAGCCGCTGAATCAAGGCGCGCCGTTCGATAATCAAGTCGGGGCGATTCAGGGAAATTGTGGCCGCGCGTCCGTCTGTGAAAAGTTCGAACCGCCGGATTTCGTTGACCACGCTTGTCTCGGCCGCGTCACCCAGCAGCGCACGCATGCGATCCGTCACGATCAGGGTGCGCGCCTCTGGCTCCAGCGTTTCAATGCGCTCGACCACACGTACGTCGACTCCGCGCCGCGCCAGTAGCGCCGCCGTGAACAACCCAGCCGCAGACCCGCCGATCACTGCGACACGCTGGCCGCCCTTGCGACCGTATGTTCCAGTGCCTTCAGGCACTTTCCGCTCAGCGTAGGACGATTCCGTTTCGAACAATGGACCTCATATCTAAATTGTGTTGGACGATTCCGGCACGCCGAAAGCAAGCTCGCCGACACTGACAGGCTCAGTGCAGACCGCCAAGATGATTCAGTATAGCCTACGCCCACTATACCGCCAATGCTGGCGCTGCTTGCCGCTGGCGCAGCCCAGCGGCTTGATAAATCCTCTTTAATCTTCCGATTCCGCAAGGCGATACATCCGTACACTGTACGGTCCCCTGGCCGTCCCTGTCCCGAGTGCAATTGAAATCCGCTGTACCTTTTTTGGACCTGAGGCCTGTAGAAACACCACCTGGCACTGCGTACTCTTTCGACGTCATGAAAATCTTCAGGCCCCGCAGCAGAGGACAGAACTCGACTCTTTGGGACACCCCTTCAAAAACCAATCCACGCTCTGGTGCTGCGCGCCGTGCAATTCTGGCGGCATCACTGCTTGCCGCAGCAAGCCTCGCCCTACCGGGATCGCACGCTCAGGGGCGAATCACTTTGTCTCCGACCTACGTGAGCTTCGGCGAGGTGGCCCTCAATACCACCCGCACCGTTACCGTCGCCGTAACGAACACCGGTAACGCTCCGGTCGTGTTCAACGGCGAATCGCTCACCGCCGCTTCACAATTCACCATGAGCGGCTTTACCGTGCCGATCTCGCTTGCAGCCGGTAAAAGCGTGACTTTCGCGCTGGAATTTTCGCCGACGGTCGTAGGCGTCAAATCCGGAACGATGACCCTTCTGAGCAATGCGGCAAACAAACGCCTGATGATGTGGATGAATGGTACGGGTGTGCGCTTGGCGGTGACCGCGACTCCCGCTGGCGCCAGTTTTGGCAGCGTGGCGATTGGCGTCAGCAACTCGCAGACCATTCAACTCAAGAACACAGGCACGGCTGGCGCGACCATCTCCTCGACGAGCGCTTCCGGGAACGGCGTTTCCATCTCCGGCATGACGCTTCCGGCTGCGGTCGCGGCGGGCAAGACGGCCACATTTAATGTTGCCTTTGCGCCCATCGCGCCTGGCGCGGTGGCCGGATCTGTTTCGATCCACGGTAATTTCCCGACCGTCACCCTACCCGTGAGCGGCACCGGCGTCAGCGCAGCGAACACCATCGTCGCGAGCACCAGGAGCGAGAATTTCGGCAAGGTTACCGTAGGGAGCAGGGCCACCGCCGCGGTGGATCTAAAGAACACCGGCGCCAAGAGCATCACGATCTCCGGGCTTTCCTACAGTGGCATGGGTGTGACCGCCAGCGGCGGGGTAAACGTGGTACTGAATCCTGGCCAGTCGACGCCCATCACCGTGAAATTCGCGCCGGCTCAAGCCGGCAGCTTTACCGGCAGCGTGGTTGTGGACAGCACTGCCTCCGATTCTGCGCTGGCCATCACCGTCTCCGGCACCGGTGTTGCTGCTGCCGCCCATTCCGTAAGTCTGAAATGGGCAGCGAGCTCCTCTTCGGGTGTCTCTGGGTATGACGTATATCGCTCGACTACGTCCGGCGGCCCCTACACGAAGCTTGATTCGACGCCTGTGGCAGCACTGGATTACATCGATTTGACCGTTCAATCCGGCACTGAGTATTTCTACGTCGTAACCTCGATTGCATCCGACGGTGCCCAGAGCCGCTACTCGAACCAGATCTCCGTTTCGATTCCCTGACCGTATCGAGCCATTCGCCTGGGCGTCGCCGGGAGCCCGATTGTCCCCGTCGGCGCGATTCAGTAGAATAACCGCAATTCGGGGAATGGGGGACGTTATGGCTAAATTCGTAATCGCGCCGCACATGCGGTTGCAGGAATGGGTCGCAGAAGAAAAGGGCTACTTCGCCGCCGAAGGTCTTGACTACGAATTCCATGAAGCGCTCGGCTCAACCGAAGGCAAGGACCACCAGCTTGGCAACAAGGTGGGCGCCTATCAGACATTCGAAAAAGGTCGTGGCTCGGACATCGGCTGCGCCTGCCACTGGACGGTCAACGTCTCCGCGTCCGCCGGTCACGGCAAACTCTACGCCGATGCCTATTCCGTTTCGCCCGCCGGAATATTTGTCCCGCCGGATTCGCCGATTCACGAGCCCGCGCAGCTCGCCGGCGTGCCCATATCGGTCGGCTATCAGTCCGGCAGCCACTATTCCGCGATCCAAGCGCTTGAGCAGTATCTGAAGCCTGTGGACATCAAGCTTTCGTTCGCCGACGGCCTGCTTTTCAGCCGCATGGAGATGCTGATTGACCGCCAAGTTCCCGCCGCTTCCGTGTTCAGCGGCCCTTACTATTTCCTCGAACAGCTCGGCTTTCGCAAGATCATCGACACGACTTTCATGATGGCGTCGCTCATCCAACGTGATCCGGACCTGGACGACGTGAAGAAATATTTCCGCGCTCTCCGCAGCGCCCAGCGCGATATCGACCTCCGTCCCGACAACTACACGCACCACTACAAAAGGGAATTTCCCGTCCGTTTTCACACCATGATCGACACGCGCCGCTGGGGCCCCGGGGAACGCATCGTCTTCGAGCCTTACACCAAAGACGTTTTCGACAAGTCCTTCGACTGGATCGCCGAACACAAAATCTTTCCCGAAGGCACCATGGGCCCGGGCGACTACGCAAATTCCTGCGTCTCCCTCGCATCGAAGTAGCAAGACGCCGCGGTCTCGTTTCGGCACCCGTCGGATCGCCGCTGCTCCCCATGGGTCCATCGGGTGGCCTCGGGGTCTCTGCGATGATCCGGCTCTTTTCTGCTAGGATTCTTTCGTGGCGATCGAACGCGAGAAATTGGAGGCCGACGTCCTCATCATCGGTGCAGGCCCGGCCGGACTTTCCTGCGCGCTGCACCTCGCGAACCTGATTCAAGAGCATAGCGCTGCGAAGAAATCTCCTGAGCTTTCCGCCGACAATATCTACGTCCTCGAAAAAGCCCGCGAAATCGGCGCGCACCAGCTTTCAGGCGCGATCATGGACCCGCGCGCGCTCCGCGACCTGGTCCCCGACTTCGAAAAATCCGCGCCGCTCGACACGCCCGTCACCGGTGATGCGGCCTTCTACTTCACCGAGAAAAACTCGTTCAAGCTTCCGATCACGCCTCCGCCGCTGCAAAATCACGGCAACTACGTCATTTCGCTCAACAAGCTCGTAAAATGGCTCGGAGGCCTGGTCGAAAAGCAGGGCATCAACGTCTTCACGCAGTTCGCCGGAAGGGAACTCATCTACGAAAAAAACGGTATCGCCGGCGTAATTACCGATGACAAAGGCGTCGACAAAAACGGCAAGCCCAAGGACAACTTCACGCTCGGCTACGAGCTTCGCGCGAAGGTCACCGTGCTCGCCGAAGGTCCGCGCGGATCGCTGACCAAGGATCTCGTCCATCGCCTCAAGCTCGACGGGCTCAATCCGCAGGTCTACGGCATCGGCATCAAGGAATTGTGGGACGTGCAGCCCGGCCGCATCGCCACCGGCTACGTCGCCCACACGCTTGGCTGGCCGCTCACGCCCGATCTCTACGGCGGCGGCTGGGTCTACGGCCTGCGCGACAATCGCGTCTCGCTGGGCATGGTCGTCGGCCTCGAATACCATAATCCGCTCTTCGATCCGCACGAAGCATTTCAGAAATTCAAGACGCATCCGTTCGTACGCAAAATCCTCGACGGCGGGAAACTCGTTCGCTATGGTGCGAAGACCGTACCCTACGGCGGCTGGTATTCCATGCCGCGCAATCACGTCGACGGCGGCCTGATCGCCGGCGATTCCGCAAGCCTGCTGAATTCGCAGCGCCTGAAAGGAATCCACACCGCGATCAAAAGCGGCATGCTAGCCGCCGAAACGATTTACGAAGCGCTCTGCGCCGGCGACACCTCCGCTGCGAAGCTTTCCGCGTATCAGGCGAAAATCGACCAAAGCTGGCTGAAAAAAGAATTGTGGGCCGTGCGCAATTTCCATCAGGGGTTTCGCGGCGGCCTGTGGTCGGGCCTGTTCCACGCGGGATTCCAATTCGTCACCGGCGGCCGCGGCCTCATCGATCCCATGCGCAGCCAGCCGGGCTACATGGAGTACGAAAACCTTCATCGCGACCGCACGCTGGTCGACCAATCCACGCGCTTCAAAGGCGATGGCCAGCTAACCTTTGACCGTCTCACCGACGTCTACCATTCCGGCACGCGCCACGACGAGGACCAGCCTTGCCATCTCATCGTCACCGACCGCAATCTCTGCGGCGATCGCTGCGTGCGCGAGTTCGGAAATCCCTGCCAGTATTTTTGTCCCGCGGCGGTCTACGAAATGGTGAGCGACAAAGGCGAGCCGAAACTGAAAATCAACGCGGCGAACTGCGTCCATTGCAAGACCTGCGACATCGCCGATCCCTACCAGATCATCCAGTGGGTCCCGCCGGAAGGCGGCGGCGGTCCGAATTACGAAGGAATGTGAACGGCCAAGTTTTCTAGAGCAGGCCGGCTCGGTAGACTCCAGCGGGTTTCCTCACGGATCATCCGCATCGAAGCGCTGGACGCCTCCGATCGGCGCCGGATGCGCCTTGGTGGCCGGCCGAAAATCCTTCTCGACGCCGATATGCAGTTGCTGCGATCCAACGCGAAATCAGCATCCACCCCGCTACCGCAGCGGTTCAGGCTTTTCAATCTCCTCAAGTCCTGGCAGCCCGCCAAAAAACTCTGGCGCTTCCCGCTCGCGTCCGTCCGGAGCTGCGATCTACAGGTGATCGATCTCGGTCCACAGCACCCCGCTCTCAGCCTCCGCTTCCGCCGCCAAACGCCCTCCGCAGCGCCGCCCAAAATCCGCCCTTCTTTTTCGGTTTGGCCTCGGGCCCATTCTCATTCGACGCCCCCGCGTCCGGCCCGCGCTTCTCGCCCAGCGCGTTCTGCATGGCCTTCGCAAATTCCGGCGCCTCCACGCGCCCGGAGAATTCCCACTCTGGTGCGACGCGCGCCTCGCGAATTAGTATCACCATGTCCGCCGTCGGCGCAGGTGGCGGCAGCGGCGACCCTGCCATGAACGTCAGCGGCGGCAACTGCGCCGTATACAAGGGATTCGTGGTCGGCGGCGGCGCAGGCGCCGCATCTCGAGCGGGCCCCACGACCGGATGCGCCTCATTCGCCTCCGCGAGCCGGCTGTATTGGGTCACCTGATTCTCAGGCGCAGGCTCGACGTCGACCGATGCTGCCGCGGGCGCAGGAACGGGTGCAGCGGCCGATGGAGGCGCGGGGATAATCGCGATAGGTGGCAACTGCTTAATCACAGGCGGCGCAGGCGCCGCAGCATAATCGGGCGATGCCGTTCTCGTCGGCGCAGGAACCGGCGCAGCCGTACACTTGCAGCTTCCCGGCGTTCCCGCCACAGGCAGCAGCTTGCCCAAGTTCAGAAAAAATTCGCCCGCCTGCGGCACGATCAGTTTTTCGCCGGTGAACTGATGCTCCAGTTGAATCGCCCCGCTCGTCGCGGTGACGCACAGGGAATCGTCCAAGCTCAGCCCCACGGTCACGTCGCGTGCTCCTCCAGCGATGTCCAGTGGCGTGCCGATAATCGTCGGCGTGAAAATCCGCAGCGCTGTGCTCTCCGGCAGCTGCACGCGGACGCGCCCGAAATTCAGTGCCAGCGTGATCGCATCGCCCGACAGCAGCACCGTCAGCTTCGCCGGCCCGCAGACATCCACTACACCGCCGACCACCAGCGTCAACCGCGCCTGCCCCGAATGCACGGTCACCACCGTGCCGTCCGAAACATCCAGGCTCGTCCCCTCGGACGAAGTTCCGCCCGTCTGCGGCGTTCCGTCCTGGCAGGAAATATCGTCGCCTTCGACGCGGCCGATCACCTGCGGCGAGGAATTTTGCGCGCGCGTGGCCGCCGGAAGAACCAAGATCATGGCGGCGAACACAATCGGCAAAGCCCGCAGCGCACTCCGGCATAGACACAGAAACGCCGCGAATTGAAACCGGCCTCGCATCGACTATGCCTATACTATACCCCCGTGAACGCCCCCTCCGCTTCGAGCGCTCCGGCACCCGCGGGGAAGATGCCCATGCCGCAGCTTTCTCGCTGGCGGAGAATGCAAATTCCAGTCTTCGCGTGGATCGTCTACTGGTTCATTCGTGCTCTCGGACCTACTCTGCGCGTGGAAGTCGTCGGCGTGCACAACGCGATTCAAATCCGCGCCGCCGGCGAACCGGCCATCGGCGCGTTCTGGCATCAATGCATTCTTTCGTCCGCCTGGATATGGCGCCATCGCGGCATCGTGGTGCTCAACACGGTGAACTTCGACGGCCAGTGGACTCGCCGGGTCATCGAGCGACTCGGTTTCGGCACCGCGCAGGGCAGCTCGACACGCGGCGGCATCGAAGGCCTGTCGGCGATGGCGCAGAGTCTCGAAGCGGGTCGCAACGTTGCCTTCACCATCGACGGCCCGCGCGGCCCGCGCCACGTCGCCAAACCCGGCCCCGTGATCCTGGCGCGCCGCACCGGCCGTCCGATCTCCGTGTTTCACATCGGCGTAGAGCAGGGGTTCGCGTTCAAGAAGGCCTGGGATCATTTTCAGCTTCCGTTCCCTTTTTCGCGCGTGGTGATGTTCGTTGCTCCGCCGATCCGTGTCCCGACCGACGCCGATCGTGCCATGATGAAAGCCAAGCAGGATGAAATGCAGGCCGCGTTGGAGCGGGTCCGCGACGCGGCGGAATCGTGGTTTGATCTAAACGAGGATGAGCGCGACGCCATCCGCGAAGAATGGCGCGAAACGCAGTCCTAACGACCACGCCACGCTGAGCGGAGTGCGCGGACGTTTTGGCTTTTCGTCCGCCGCGGCGGACGTCCGGTCAGGCGGTCGAAGAATCTCTCCGGGAGGCCGACCCCGCGCAGAGGCCCACCGGCCGGGAACCCTAGCTGTCCCCCAGCTTCACCGGAATATCCATTTTCTTCCCGTCGCGTACGATGGTCAGCGTCACGGTGTCGCCCGGCCACGCGCGGTTCAGCATCAGGTTCAGATCCATTTGGCTGGTGAGCTCTTTGCCGTTTACGGCTACCAGCACGTCGCCGCCGATGCGCAATTCCTGCAACCCGGCGAGCACCGATCGCGTGCCGCCGCGAATCCCCGCCTGTGCCGCCGGTCCGCCCGGAGTCACGCGCTCGATCAAAATCCCCTGCTGGACTCCCAGATGCAGAGCATCGGCAAGTCCGGGCCACACCGCGCGCCCCTCTGCACCCAGGGACGCGTGCCGCACGTGTCCAGTCGAAATCAAATCCTCGGCCGCCCGCCGTGCCGTATTGATCGGAATGGCAAAGCCGATTCCGGCGTTTGTGCCCGAAGGCGCGTAGAGGGCGCTGTTGATGCCGATCACTTCGCCGCGACTGTTCAGCAGCGGCCCCCCGGAATTTCCGCGGTTGATCGACGCATCGGTTTGAATCGCTTCATCGATGAAGGTGTTCTCGCCGGTCTGCACCGTGCGCCCGAGCGAGCTCACCACGCCGGTCGTGAGCGTGCTTTGGAACCCGAACGGATTTCCGATCGCCAGCACGCGCTGCCCCACCTGCAGATTCCGCGAATCGCCCAGCGGCAGCGTCGCCAGCTTGCGCCCTTTCGGATCGATCTGGATCAGTGCGATGTCGTTGCGCGTGTCCTCTCCGATACGTTTCGCTGTGTAGCGCGTTTGGTCGCCGAGCGTCACTTCAATCGTCTGCGCGCCCTGCACCACGTGATAGTTCGTCAGGATGTGCCCGGCGGTGTCGATCACGAATCCGGAACCCGTGCCTTCCACAGGCACGGCATCGTAAAAGAAGTCGTACTCCACAGCGCGCGTCACGATGTTCGCGACCGCTGGCGCTGCTTGCTTGTAGATTTTCACGTTTTGCGATTCGGTGGGATCGAGCGCGATCGGACCCTCGTCCGCCTCGAGTGCCGCGGGCCGCGCGTGGACCGAATCGGGGCTGTGTTCTCCCCATCGCGAACCCGCCCAATACGCGCCGAGGCCGATGATCAGGCCCAGCACCAGCAGCCGGATCGCGCCTCGCTGATTTCCTGGTGCCATCGCCGTACTCCCTTCATGACTACGCCTGCGCCTTAAGAAAGGTTGCGCTGGTTCGAGCGGTACAGAGACGCTCCTGTCTGCGCTCGGACGATCTCCGCTGAGCAACGGTCGACTGCAAGGGCGGAAGAACCGCGCCGACAAAAACTACCTGCGCGCCGCTTGCTTCAGCCGGGCAATGACCTCTCGCAACCCCCGTTGGGTATCTTCGATCCCTCCCGAACAGTCAATCTGTTCATCGGCCAGCCGCCGTTTTTCTTCCATCGGCATCTGCGACGCGATGCGCAGCTTCGCCTCCGCTTCCGAAAGCCCGCGCTGCAACAGGCGCTCGAGCTGCTGTTCCGGCCGGCACCAGCAAACCACCACGCGATCGAAATTCTTCTTGGCGCCCGACTCCAGAATCAGCGCCGCGTCCTCAAATGCCAGGTCCGGCCCGCCCGTGCGCTCCAGCGCCGCGAACCAGTCTCGAACTACCTTCTGGATGCGCGGATGCAGGATTTGGTTGAGTCGTGCCCGCTTGGTGGGGTCGGAAAAGACGATGCCTCCGAGTTTCGGCCGGTCGACGGCTCCCCCTTTGGCGAGAATGCCGTCGCCGAACTCGCGCACCACTTCCCGGTACGCGTCTTGCCCGGGTTCGAGAAGCTCGCGGGCCAGCGAATCGGCGTCGAGAACGGGATAGTCGTAGTCGCGCAGCAGCGATGCTACCGTAGATTTTCCGGATGCGATACCGCCTGTGAGGCCGACGCGCAGCATCAGGGGCGGGATGCTGCCACAGCCGGTACGCGCGCTCCGCGCCGCATGCGCGCGGCCTTCACCGTGTTGCTCATCAGCATGGCGATCGTCAGCGGGCCGACTCCGCCGGGTACGGGAGTGTACGCACCGGCGACTTCCACCACGTCAGGATGCACATCGCCCGCCAGGATCGAACCCTTCTGCTTGAACGATTCCAGCTTTGCTGGGAAATTCTTGAAAATTCGTTCGGCTTCAGCCGCATCCTTCACCACGATCTGGCCTACGTCGATCACCGTCGCGCCTGGCCGCACGAAATCCGGCGTGACCATCGCCGCCTTGCCGATAGCGGCCACGATGATGTCCGCGCGCCGGGCGATTCCGGGCAGGTCCTTGCTCTTCGAATGGCAGATCGTCACCGTTGCGTTCGCGTGCAGTAGCAGCAGCGCCTGCGGCTTGCCCACGATGTCACTGCGCCCGATCACCACCGCGTTCGCGCCCTCGATCGGAATGTTGCTGCGCTTCAGGATCTCCATCACGCCCGCTGGCGTGCACGCCACCAGCGCCGGCCGGTTCGCGACCAGATTCCCGACGTTCACCGGATGAAATCCGTCGACGTCCTTCGCCGGAATCACCGCGTCGAGAATTCTCTTCGAATCGATCTGCTTCGGCAGCGGCATCTGCACCAGAATTCCGTCGACGTCGTCGCGACTGTTCAAGTCGTTGACGATGGTAAGCAATTCCTCCGTCGTGGTCGTCGCCGGTGGCGTGATGTGCAAGCTACCGAGTCCCAGCTTCTCGCACGCCGCGATTTTGCTGTTCACGTAGAGCTTCGAAGCTGGATCGTCGCCCACGCGCACCGCGGCCAGCCCCGGCTTGATTCCTGCCGATTTCAGCTCCTCAATCTCTGCCTGTAGTTCAGCGTAAATCTGGTCCCGAATCGCATTCCCGTTGAGGATCCCTGCGGACAATGTTCGCCCCCTGTGTCAATTCCACGCTTTTCGAATCCGCCAATGATAGCACACGAGATATCGAGCACCGGCGTCCCGGGGGCTCCGATCCTTCCGGCCGCTGGGAGGAAAGTTTCAAAGGATGAAACGGCCGACAGCGATCCAGGCTCAAAAGCAGAGCCGCGGTCGTCGCGCGGCATTCCTCCGTCTGCGCTAAACTTGTCTCATGCCGTTCGGCATCACCAGCGACCGTCACGAACTACAGCGAACCATGCGTCAAGCGGGCCGACTGCCGCCCGGCCAATCCGCCACCGTCAAATGGCCCGTTCTTCACGTCGGCGATGTGCCGCGTTTCGATCCGCTGAAATGGTATTTCCTGATCTCCGGACAGGTGGAAAATCCCGTACGCATTTCCTGGAAGGAGTTTAAAAGTCTGCCCATGAAAGAGGTCGTCGCCGACATGCACTGCGTCACGCGCTGGAGCCGCTTCGACGTTCGCTGGGAGGGAGTCCCGTTCACCGAGGTATACAAAATATCTGGCGCGAAGCCCGAAGCGAAATACGGGATGGTTCACGGCGAAAACGGCTACACCACCAACGTTCCGCTCGCCGATCTGATGAGCCCGACCACGCTATTCGCCCTCCAGCACAATGGCCAAGACCTTTCCTCCGACCACGGCTATCCCCTTCGTTTGGTCGTGCCGCATCTCTACGCATGGAAAAGCGTCAAATGGGTCCGCGGCATCGAGTTCATGGTTCAGGACGCCCCTGGGTTCTGGGAACAGAACGGCTACCACATGTACGGCGACCCGTTTAGGGAGCAGCGCTACAGCCGCTAGCAGTTCATCATCGTTAGGCGTCCGTGGTACCCACTGCAAATTCATGAACAGGTTGTGCGCGAAAGGTCAGGGCCAGGGAGCATGTGATCGGGCCTTCCTTGGGTGACCTGCCGATTCACAATCAACGTGGATCGAGGCCGATCACCAGTTTGCTGAAACCGATCCTAGAGCCGGGGGAGGGCCGTATTGGTTCAGAGCATCGCCCCCCGAATCTTTGTCATCGCCGGATTTCCGGCCCCATGTCCAGTAGAGGCCGACATACGCATAGTTCTCAGGCTGGCCCGCGACGCTGTGGCCGTAGCAAAACAGAAACTGGAACGCGGGTTTCTTGAAGTAATAGTAGCCGCCGGCATCGAGCAGCGCGG
>Ga0210404_10000081_pt1 | contig 71194 bp, 55 predicted proteins | sample IncBWH28MmetaG_FD_155455 | JGI IMG/M metagenome (GOLD analysis project Ga0210404, IMG submission 155455) | Forest soil microbial communities from Barre Woods Harvard Forest LTER site, Petersham, Massachusetts, United States - Inc-BW-H-28-M | ecosystem: Environmental > Terrestrial > Soil >... | reverse complement strand
CACCGAGATTCGTGGCATCGGTGACACCCGCCACGGTGAAGTGGGGTTCGTCGAAAAACTCCGGACGTCCGGCTGAAGAATCTGGCGGCTTGGATATTTTTGCTCGGTCGAGAGTGAGATCAATCGTTCTAGATTCGTTCTGCCCGAGAATAACGAGGCTGAAAGTCGCGTCGCGGTAGCCAGACATTTCCGCACGCAGCGTATAAGCTCCTTGGCGAACCGCCGAAAAGCGATAGGCTCCTGCCGAATCGGTGCGCGAGGTGAGAGTCTGCGCGTCCTTGGCCCGCAGGCAGACTGTGGCACCGGCAACAGGGTGGTTGCTCGAATCTCGCACGAGCCCCTGCAGTATCGCGGCCCCTGCGGGTTGCGGGTGTGCCTCAACCACCCGTCCCTGAACCGATTGGCCCTGAACCATGAAGGGAGCTGACACCACGGTCAGCGCCAGCAAGAAGGTTTCGGCACGCTTCCCCAGAATGGCTTTGATTCCCATGTCCGACGGCAAGGTCTGCACAGACAAGATAGTGTATACATCGTCCCCGCTGTCAACGGGTGTGTGACCGGCGGACTGCAAGGTGCCCAGCGCAACAGGCCAATCGGAGCCGCTATTAAAGGCTGAGGCTAGGGACGAGGAGGCATACAATATACTTCCTTCTTCCGAGTCTGACGAAACCAGCAACCGTTCGGTTCGATGTGGACACGCGTAAGCTTTACGATCTCTACGTTAAGTTGATGACGCAGCCCCCGCGACCCGCACACTAGCGGGCGTCTTGGAGGAGCACATGGATTCAGAACACAGGCCTTCTCCCATGACGCGACGCCAGTTTGTAGAACTGAGGCTAGCGATGAAAGTGGGCCGGATTCGGTTTTTGGCAGCACTGGTACTTCTCACTTCATGCCTCACGTGTTGGGGCCAGGGCAAGCGGAAGATCATCATCGATCAGGATGCAGCCGGACCTGCCGGAACAGACCAGCAATCGATGCTCCTGCTGATCCAGTCGCCACAGACGGAAGTCTTGGGCATCACTGTTGTGACGGGAGATCAGTGGCTCCACGAGGAAGTCGCGCACACCTTGCGTATGCTCGAACTCATCGGACGAACTGATATTCCGGTCGTGCCGGGGGCGGAATATCCACTGGTAAGGCGGAAACAAGATACGGAGCAATGGGAACGGCAATATGGTCCCGTGGCGTGGGTAGGCGCGTGGACGCCCAAGTTCTATCATCCGCCCGACCAGTTGGGAGAGATGCCGGAAGGCAAACCCACGACCAAGCCGGTCGAGGAGGACGCCGCTCACTTTCTGCTGCGAATGGTGCACAAGTTTCCCAACCAGGTGACCATCTATGAAGGCGGCCCCATGACAAACCTGGCGCTTGCCATTTCCATCGATCCCGAATTCGCCGGACTGGCGAAAGAGCTGGTGTTCATGGGAGGCAGCTTCAATCCGCGGACTGACGATCCCGAGTTCGTGAACACCCCAACACACGAATTCAATCTCTGGTTTGACCCGGAAGCAGCTCACATTGTGCTCCGTGCGTCGTGGAAGAAGATCGTTTGCACTCCGGTGGATATTTCGGTGAAGACAAACATCACTTCTGATTTAATCAACCGCCTCAAAGCTGGCAACTTGCCCGCAGCGCACTACATCGGCAGATATGCCCGCCTGCGCGGCAACTACAACTATCTGTGGGATGAACTGGCGGCGGCGGCGTGGCTCGATCCGAGCCTGATTACGAAGAGAGAAACGCTCTTTATGGATGTGGACCTGGACCGCGGCGCGGGTTACGGCAACACTCTAAGCTGGATGGATCGGGATAAGCCCAAGACAACAGAGCTGCAGCCGGTCGAAGTACAGGTTGATCTCGATCTTGAGAAGTTCTACAACATGTTCGTGGAACTGCTGACTGCACCAACGCCAAACAAGAACTAGCGAGACGCGTGGTTCTGCACGCTATCGCGGAAGCTGCGCGACCATGCTCTGCGCCTGCGCGTGATCTGGATGCTGCTTCAGAAGTTCGAACAGGACGGCCCGGGCTTTGTCAGGCGCGTCTTCGACGATGTAGACCCGAGCCAGGTTCAGATAAGGCTGATCGAAGGCAGGCGCTACTCGGATGCACTCTTCGAAACTCGCGACTGCCTCATCTCGCCGTTCCGTGCGCAGGTAGAGTATTCCGAGGTTGTTCAAAGCTTCCGGGTAGTCGGGTCGCGACTTCAATGCTCTCTGCAGATATTCGTAGGCACGTGGGGTGTCATCTGCCTGGGCAAACACCATCCCCAATCCGTAGTTCGCCTCGGGATCCCTGGGGCTGACTTCAAGAGCGCGCTCAAATGTTTTGCGAGCCTCGTCCCAACTCTTCTGCAGGCGATACGCATTGCCCAGATTGTTCAGAGCGATCAGGTGATCGGGACTCAGCCGCAGTGCCTCCTGAAAGCGTCTCACCGCTTCGTCCGTGCGGCCTTCCCGCGTGGCCAGAAGCCCGAGGTTGTTCCAAGCGTTCGCCACGGTGTCGGGATAACTGGCGTGAAGTTTGATCGCACGTTCAAAACTGTCTCGCGCCTCGGCTGTTTTCTGCTGACTCATGTAGGCGCTCCCCAGACCGTAGAGGGCCTCGGCACTCGATGGATCGTCGCGAAGTGCAAGCTTGAACGAGGACGCGGCTTGATCGAAGTAGCCTCGCTGAAAAAACACTGAGCCCAAGGAGAGATAGTTCCGCCCAAACTCAAATGTGTCGGCAACACCTGGAAAGGGCAGCGCCCGCGCCAGTCGCTCCGCATCGGTTCGAAGAATTCGCCGAACGTCTTGTTCGACATGCTCCGGGTTCACAGGCCCCTGGTAGACCTTCACGATCTCCCCCTTGTCATCGATCAGGAAAGACGTGGGCAGGCCAAGGTCACGATGCCGGTCAAACATGTACCGGTAGAGAATGTTGTAAATACCGGCTACATCGTCCGATCCTCGGAGGATCTTGAAGGAAAGGCGCAAGCGGCGCACCAGCGCTCTCAAGTTCTCGGAGTCGGCAGGGCTGTCAACGTTCACGGTGAGCAGTTCAAAGCCCTGAGCCGCCCACAGAGCATGGACCCGGTTGAACACCTTCAGGTCATCCTGACAATTCGTTGATTGTGTGACCCAGAAATTAAGCAGTACCGGTTTTCCACGAAGGGAAGTCAGAGTCCGAACTTGTCCAGTCAAGTCAGGAAGCGAAACATCTGGCGCGGTGACGGGCGTGAGCAGCCAGGTTTCAACCGCGGTGGGGAGCGCTGCGACTGCTTGCGGCGGGGCATCTGTAAGCTGGCTGCGCAGTGACGCTTGCGTTCGGAGCGGTTCGATCCGAAAAGTTTCAGATCCCTCTTCCACCCAGACCCGTTGGTTGGGCGGAAGGTCGTGAAAATCCTGAGTCAGGCCGCTCGGCCAGCGGATCGATGCCTTCACAGGGCCCTTGGCCTCTCCCAGACCGAAGAAGACCTCCTTGCTGTGCTGCGAAAGAAATCCTGATCCGGCTTGAAGCATGCGAGTCTGGCGGCCCGATTCGGCCTCCACTGTCACCGCCGCGCCGATGGCGTCAGGATTACTCTTCGTGCCGCGGAGGCGGAAAGCAATCGAGGGCGGCAGATTCTCCAGCACGTTCTTCAACAGGCGTAACTGAGGGCCATTGCGGTTTTTCAGGAACACTTCCTGCCGCCCGTCATGATCGAAATCGGCAAGGGCAAACGCCCTGCCGTCCTCGAGAAAGTCCAGCCCCACTGCGCCAGAAACATCGGAAAACGTTCCGTCCCGGTTGTTAGCATAGAAAACATTCCGCTCGAAGCCGCTCCAGGTGCCGTCAGCCCGAATGAGTTCGTTGATCGCGATCCATCCTTGTTCGTAATCCTGCGAGGGCTTCGTTTGCTCAGGCGAATTGGCCACCACTTGTCGCCAGAAAAAACTGTTAAGATCCTGCCGCGAGGTGCCGGAAACCATGCCATTCGCGATGTAAAGATCGGGAAAGCTGTCATGATCGAAATCAAAGGCGTCACTCGACCACGACCAGCGGCCTAAGCCAACACCCGCGGAGGCCGTTGTATCATGAAAGGCGTCGCTGTCCCGGAACCCGTCGCTGCGAAACCCATTGTTTCGGAACAAAGAATTGCCCATCGCGTGCTTACGGTAGAGAGCTCGAACATCTTTGGGCGCATCCTTTTTGAAGATTTCTTGTGCCGACACTCGCTCGCCCGCAGCCGTCCACATGTCAGCAACGTAAAGATCCTCGGCGCCGTCATTGTCGTAGTCGAACCAGCAAATGCTCATGCCCGCGCCGAAGTCCTCAACTCCAGCCTGCGCAGCAACATCGGTAAACGTTCCATCGCCCTGGTTGCGGTAGAGGTTTTTCCGGCCGAAATCGTTCACCACGTAAAGGTCGGGCCAGCCATCCCGGTTGTAATCGCCCCAGCCACAGCAGAAGCTGTAGCGCGTGTTGTTCTGATTGAGGCCCGATTCCGCGGTAACGTCGCGAAAAGTTCCGTCTCGATTGTTCCGCATCATGAAGTTGGGGGGACCGTTCTCGGCATCGTGATAGGGAACCGGATACTTGTATTGAGTGGCTCCCTGGTAATAGACGTAGAGACAAAAATAGATGTCTAGCCATCCGTCGCGGTCATAATCAGCGGTGGCCGCGCCGGTAAAAGATCCCTGCGGAGGGCTGGCGAACTGAAACGCGTTAGGCTTCTGGCGAAACTTGCCACCGCCTTGGTTCAGGAACAAAAGCGGGCCGCTCGCGCGTACGACGACAACATCCTGGCGGCCATCGTTGTCGAAGTCAGCAAAGAGCGCGCATGCCGTGTTTTCGAGGAGACCTAAGCCAGACGCTTCCGTGATGTCTTCGAACGTTCCATCTCCCCGGTTTCGATAGAGCCGGTTGGGGAGGCCTGCGGGTTGGCAAACGTAGAGATCGTCGAAGCCGTCGTTGTCGATGTCGGCGACTGAGACTCCATTGTGTCCGTAAATGTTGATGCCGCACGCGCCGTCGAGGACGGTCCGCCAGTAATCGACGCCTCGAAGTATCTGAGCAGAGTAGGAAGAATTGGTACCGAGGGACGATGCGGCGATGTCCAAGAAAATTGGGGAGGCGGAGCGGCATCGGGTCTCGTCAAGGGCCTGCCAACGCCAGAGCCGAAAATCACCGTATGAGGAAGCAGACGCATCGGCTCGCCATTCGAGGTCCCAGTATCCCACGCGCTGCTCGCGGTAGAAACCATTCCCAGTGCCCACCAACTCATAACGCACGCGCGTCTGGAAGCGCTCGGGAAGTTGGGGAGGAGCAGCCGAGCTCGGTGCAATGCTCGTCACCTGGAATTCCGCGGTCACGATCTTTGAAAAAATGCTCATGCCGGACCGCCATTCCTGAAGGAAGGCATCCCGTCCGAGATTCGTGTGGGACGTGAATTTGCTTTGGCGGACTTCAAGCGCAGAGCCGGGACGCACGAGCCGTGAGTCACCCGGCCGCAGGACTGACCCTGAGAAATCCGGGGTTAGAACCTTTTCGACTGCCTGCGCTTCCTGCGGAGACCGAAGCAGGCTCGCACTCCATTCCCCAAGAATCGCCGCGATCTGGTCATGGTATTTTTCTGTGACGAAATCGTCGAGGCCGGCTTGCGTCTTGAGCAGCGTGGCATCAATCGGCCGCTGGGCTCGATAGTGTGGCTGCAGGTGGAACTCGCCTTCGGATGAAAATGCCGTAGGAGAATCGAAATCGTAGATGGGCGGGAAGGCGAACCGTCGCAGGCTAGCAGGAACCATCGCCGAAGAAGCTCCCTGGCAGCAGCGGACGAGAAAGTTGCGGCGGCTCGGGTTAACTGGATGCAGATCGACCGGATGACGCGTCTTCCCTGCCCGACTCAGAGCGATGCCCCCCGGATATTTACGAGTAGAGCCGAAATCTAACAGCCCCACCTGAACCCGTCAAGGTTGGCCAGGGCGGAGGGCAGAGTCTTGCCGCCGGCAAATCCGCACCCGCCGGACCCGCCGGGACCTGTGGATATAATGATCTGACTCCAACGCGCAAGGGATGAACCTGCGATGAACACTGCAAACGTCCGACCGAGGGTCGTGGCGCTGTTGGCCGGGCTGGTATTGATCGCCGTATGGGGGAGCAGGGCTGCGAGTCAAGTTTCACCGGCTGACACGCCGGAGGCGCATCTGGGCAAGGGCTACGACGCCTTGAAACAGGACATGTACGAGGTGGCCGTCAGCGAATTTCGAGCCGCTCTGCAGCTCGATCCCCGTCTCGTTCTCAGAGCACGCTTTCCTTTGGCCGTCGCACTTTTCGAGCTGCATAAATCCGCTGAAGCACGCCGGGAGTTGGAAGGCGTAAGCCACGAAGTTGGGGATCATCCGAACGTTTTGTACTACCTGGGAAGGCTGGACTTGGAGGACCGGAACTTCGATGGCGCAATCCGAAACCTGAATAAGGCGGCCGCCGAGCCACCTTTCCCTGATACGGCCTACTATCTCGGGTTCGCCTATTTCAAACAGGGCGATTTGGCGGCCGCCGAGAAGTGGCTGAAGGAAGCTGCCCGGCTCAATCCGCGAGACGCTCGCGTGTTGTATCAGCTTGGATTTGTGTATCGCAAGGAGGGGCGCGAAGAGGAAGCAAGAAAAACTTTGGCGGATTCCGAGGAGCTGCGCCGCCGCGACGACAGTGAGAGCTTGCTGAAGACGGAGTGCGGAAAGAGGCTGGATCAGGGTCCCCGGGACGAGGCGCGCACTTTCTGCGAGCAATTGTATGTTCCCGATGACGCAGAGAAACTCACGGCGCTCGGCACGCTCTATGGGCAGCACGGAGACCTCGAAGCAGCACTCAAGCCCCTCCGCAGGGCTGCGGAGTTGGCGCCGCAATCTCCGCAGATGCAATACAACCTGGCGCTGGCCTACTACCAGTTGAATCAGTCTGAGCAGGCGCGCGAGCCCCTTGCCAAGGCCATCCAGCGATGGCCAGATTTATTTCAATTAAACGCTCTGTATGGCGCCGTCTTGCTGAAGCTGGGGGAAGAGGTTCCGGCTTATCGGGCGCTTCAACACGCGCAGCAACTTAACCCGCAGGATTCAGGAACCACGGATCTGCTTTATCAGATCACACTCACACTTGCTCGGAAAAGCCAGGACGCCCGGCAGTATACGAATTCGCTTCATTATCTCGAGCAAGCGATAAAACTGCGGCCTCAAGAGCCCGAACCTCACCGAAGCATGGCAGAGATTTACACTCTTACGGACCATCCAACCGAAGCCATCGCCGAACAGCGTGCAGCTGATCGCCTCAGCAAGAAACCGGCAAACTAGGATCGCCGATATATCTGAATATCTATTTAGTTCTTCTGCGGTGTTTCGGACCCGCAGATCTTACCGCCCGCTGGTTCCGGATAAGCACAAAATTGGCTCCATGGGAGGCCGTTTTCGGGAATCCAGAGGAACCCTTCCCGGCGCGGGAACCCATGACTTGCAAGAGCGAGCTTTCCCCTTGACCTCACGTTCGCGAGGCAGCTAGCGTTTGAAGGTGGCTTTGAGAAGAAGAGCAACTAGCGCTGGGGGAGTTTCGGGCAGGACGAAGACGGACGAGGCGAGGTTGGTTTAGCTGATGGGAACTGTAGTTTCAGGATTTTCGGGACCGGTGGCCGCGGTGTTTTTGCTGGCTGAGAATCGGCTGCTGCGCGAAGCTTTGTTGCGCATCCTGTCGAAAAAAGACGACATCCAGGTGGTCGGGGCGGGATCGGCCGGCCCCGGCATGTTTGAGCAGATTGTCTCGACCCGGGCCAATGTTGTAGTGCTCGATTCGGTCCCTCCGGTTCTAGCGGAACACGGTGTGGTGCGCGAACTGCATCAACTGAACCCTGCCATCAGGGTGGTGATGGTGGGCATGGAGGCTGACGAGGCCGTTTTTCTTCGCGTGGTACAAGCGGGCGCTGTAGGTTACGTCCTCAAAGACGCTTCGGCGGTGGAGGTAGCACGGACCATTCGAGCGGTTGCCGCAGGCGAAGCGGTGTGTCCAGCCGCGCTCTCCGTTATGTTATTTCAGTGGGTGGCGCGGCATAAACCCGCAATTCCGAGCTTGCACCTCAAAAACTGCCTTGGCCTCAGCCGCAGGGAGCAGCAATTGGTGGGCCTGATCCAGCAAGGGCTCACAAATAAGGAAATTGCCAGCCGCCTGAACCTCTCCGAACAAACCGTGAAGAATCACGTGCATCGTATGCTGCGCAAGCTTGGAGCAGCGGACCGGCTCTCGATCGTGGAAGTGTGCCGCAACGAGGGCCTTAACGTTTAGCCGCCGCCAGCCGCGGCAGCGTGAAGAGATACCAGATCAGAACGAAGCAAAATGCCTTCCAGGTCATGCGCCGACACGGACTCGAAGTCACGCACCACGTGAACCGCGCCTGCTGCGGTAAGGCTCTCGGGCGCCTCATGCAACGCAACTCCCAGGCATCGCAAGCCGGCGCCTACCGCCGCCCGAATTCCTGAGATGGCGTCTTCGACCGCCAGCACACGCTCTGGGTCGATCTCGATTCGCTTGCACGCCAGCCGATAAATAGTCGCATCAGGTTTGCCCAGAAGCACATCTTCCCCGGTCACGACCACTTGGAAGCAATTCTGCAATCCGAGCTCAACCAGCGTGGACCATGCGCGGCTGCGGCTGGCGGAGGTCGCCACAGCCAAGGCGGCGCCACTCCGATGAAGCTCACGCACCACACGGACTGCGCCCGGGACGGGAGTAACCTCGAGTTGCACTTGCCGGAAGATGCAGTCCTTGCGCCTCCCGAATTCCTCGAGCTCGGGACCTGAACAATTCCCGAGAAAATGTCGCAGGATGTCGCCGCGCTTGCGGCCGTCCAGAATAAAGTCCAGCTCGGACTCGAGGACTTCGCGCCGAAGCGTCTGGAAAAACAGGCGCCAGGCCTTGCGATGCACTGCATGACTGTCGACGAGGACTCCATCCATATCAAAAATGTGCCGAGCAATTGTCCACGGCTCATGAGTTCTCTCCCGAGAAGATGCTCGGTGCCTCAAGGCCGCAGCCTGCTGCTTGAAGCTCGCCAGAGGCTGGACCTTCACTTTGACCCAGCGCGGCCGCGTCGCCACCGTTGCCAGGCCATGTGATCTGTGCCTTTTGGTAGTTGGGCAGAGTGCCGATGTCGAGCAAGTAGTCTTCAATTGGGTAGGCCAGCATTTTGCCGAGGAGATGCGGCAAGACGTGAAAAGCGAGATCCGCCGGAACGCAGGGCGGGATCAGATCGAAAAGAAGGGGACTTGCCACCATGAGTCCGGAGAAGACCCAATCGCTGCGCGGGTTTTGAGGTTTTTCTTCGAACTCGACGATAACTCCCGTGTCGTTTGTGATGGCAACACCGCAGCGCGAAGGGTCGGGGACCTGGTAGAGACCAAGAGTCGCGATGCATCCGTGACGGAGATGAAACTCACTCATGGACCTCAAGTTTGTGTTAGTGAGGACGTCGGAATAGAGAATCCAGAACGCGGGATCAGATCCGACCCAGTCTCGATTTGCCGCGAGCGTCCCTGCTGAGCCCAGCAATCTGTCTTCATGGACTACACGAACGTTCACCGGTGAGTTGCTCTGCTGGAGATGCCGCTCGATAGCCAGCGAGTGAGCATGCAGGTTGATGAGAACGTCAGTGACGCCTGAACCAGCGCAGAGATCGAGCCAGATGTCGAGCAGAGGCCGGCCACGAATCGGAACCAGGCACTTGGGAACGGAATCGGTGAGAGGACGCAAGCGCGTGCCGTGCCCCCCGGCCAGCAAAAAGGCCTTCAATTTGGGATCTCGCGATCGAAATGCCGCAGGCATCTCATAAGACCGACGCCTCTGAAAGAGGCAGGAAGGTCCATCGTGTGCCCGCGTGCTCGTCGTGATCGATGAAAGGATCGTTCACGATGACTTGGGCGCCCTGACCGTCGAAGGCAAAGGCCATCTCCTGCACACCCTCGCGCTGCATCGCGGAGCGTACCGCATCCTGGCATCCGGGCTCGGAGTAGAGCAGAAGAAATCCTCCGCCGCCGGCGCCGGTAATCTTGCCGCCCAGTACGCCGTGCTCGCGTGCCACTTCATAAAGGCGGTCAATGCGCGGGCTGGAGATGCGGTCGGAGACGCGCTTCTTGGCTTGCCAGGCGTCGTCGAGCAGATGGCCGAAGTGTTCCAAGTCGCCGCACAGAAGCGCTCCTTTCATCAGAGCTGCAGCCTCCTTCACCTGGTGCAGAGCTTCCACGGCTGGGCCTCTCGGCAAGCGCGTGGATTCCTCCTGGTCCGCGAGAATGTCCCACGAATGGTGAGCGGCTCCGGTAAAGAACAGCATCAGGTTCGACTGCAATGCGGAGAGGACACCCGGATCAAGCTGCAGGGCTTCGACGTGGGTGGCTCCATCCGGGCTGAAGCGGATGTAGTTGAGGCCGCCAAAGGCAGCGGCGTATTCGTCCTGCTTGCCCACATGCCGTCCCAGGCCGAAACGCGTGATGCTGAAGGCGCGCTCCGCGAGATCGTGCTTTGACAATGGGCAGCGCAGGTAGGTGGTAAGCACCTTCAACAGATTCACGCAAACGCTTGCGGAAGAGCCCAGGCCGGTGCCGGGGGGAATTTCGGAAGCCAGGAACAGATCGGCGGCCAGGTCTGTGCCCAGGTCCTTCAGCACCGCAAGAGGAATCTCCAGGCCGCTGCCGTGGGCGGGCAGAGCGGCGAGGTCGCTCCAGTTCCCGAACAGACGGAGGTCCGAAGAGATGACCTGAATGCGGCCATCGGCCCGCTTCCCGAGAGTGGTGTAGAAGTACTTATTGATGGCGGTGCTGAGGACGGTGCCACCGAACTGCTCGTAATACGAGGGGAGGTCGGTGCCACCGCCGCCGAAACTAATCCGAACCGGACTGCGTCCGATGAGCATGCCGTCACATCTCCGGAAAAGGCTGAGTGTTGGGGGAATATAAGATGGACTGCGGTTCCGCACCGGCGCCTTCCGTAGCACTGCCATTCAGCGTGCGCTTGGGTATCTTGATGATACGAAGTGCCAGAGTCCATATGGTCTCAATCAGAAGCGAGAGATCCTTTAACAACGAAGGACGCAGCATGTATTGCAGGTCGTGCCGGGTTTTGTCTTCGGAGGTGTGCTGCTCGCGAAGCCCGTGCACCTGGGCCAGACCTGTCATCCCCGGCTTCACCGAGAGTCGTTGTTGCTGCCAGGCGGAATAACGGTTGGCGCGTTCAGGACCTTCAGGGCGTGGTCCCACCAGGCTCATATCCCCCCGCAGAACGTTCCAGAACTGCGGTAGTTCGGAGATGCTGAAGCGGCAGATCATGCGCTCGAAAGGCGAACCGTTTTGCGGGTCGCGATCCACATTGAGGCGCAGCATGGAGAACTGAGCGCCCCGCCAGCCGATACGTCGTTCCCAACGAAAAGCGCTCCCGGTTGAGAAACGGAGAGCCACGCTGCAAACCAGAAGGATGGGCAGCGTGACCACGGCCAGAACACAGGCCAGCGCACAATCCAGGAGGCGCTTGCCGATTCGTGCCGATGCGGGCGGCGACATCTCCCCGAGTTGGAGCAAGGGCAAGCCACCGAGGTCAAGGAGGCTGGGACGCGAAAGATAGAGTTCGTAGGGTTGCGGAACCAGGCTGACCCGGATAGCTTGCTGACGGCAAAGCGCAACCAGGTTCAGGATTTCATTCGAGGCGGGGGTATGCGCCATCACCAGTTCGTCCACGTTGTGCTGACGTAACAGGCCGATGACTTCCATTGTGGAAACGATTGCTGGACCCGTAGCAGCGCTGTCTCGGCTGGCTCGCGCCGGTGGAATCTCCCCTCCCGGACTCAGAAACCCGATCACCTTGCTCAAGAGTTCGGGATGGTGGTTGAATTTCGCGGCCAATTCGGTGGCCAAGCGGTCGGAACCAAGAATAACGACGCGATTGACATCCCCGTTCTGGTAACGCCGCAAAACCCCTCGCAGCGCGACCCCCCGAATGCAGAGAAAGCCAATCAGCAGAAACAGTGAAAAGACGCTAAGCGTCAGCCTTCCCACGTATCTCCCCGATACATTCTCGACCGCGAGCAAGAGCACCATCAGGAGGGCGGCGGCGAGCAGAAGATGTGAAACCAGGGTGGGCAGTCTCCACCCGCCCCGGAACCCGTCCAGATGCATGTTTTCCGAAAGCAACACCCAGGCGAAGACCGTGCAGACGACATAGACAACAAAGTTGGACGGTCCCAGCGGGAGCTGGCTGCAGCGCAGCCCTGAGCACAGCGCTTGCTCGGCGGCCAGCGCCACCGGAATCCACGCCAAGTCAGCCGCCAAAATGCGGTTGCGAAGGTGCTCTGGTTTCATTATTTGCTCTTATCTTTCTTCTCTCTCGTCTCTTGATGTCTTGTCTTTCATTCTTGGATCGGTTCTGCTTCGCTCTTTCACTCTTTAGCTCTTATCCAGAGAGGCCGCTCGGCGAGTGGCCAGGAACCGCGCTAGTCAGAGCCAAAGTCGCACCTGTTTGGTTCGCCTCTTGAATCTCGTGCCGTACTACGCGAAACACGGAGTGGGCGACGGAGAGATGAAGGTCCTCGATGATCTGCATGTTGTCGGAGGGAACCACCACACAGACATCGCAGAGAGGTTTCATCCTCCCTCCCTGGAAACCTGTGATTCCAGCGGTTGTCGCGCCCGCCAGGCGTGCGAAGCTCAGTGCGGCCAGTATGTTGGGAGAGTTCCCGCTGGCGCTGATGGCGAAGGCGACGTCACCGGGCTGAAGCAGACTTTCCAGTTGCTCGGCGAAGATGTCCTCATACCGGGTATCGTTGGCCCAAGCCGTAATCAAAGCGACATTGTCGGTGAGGGCGACCGCGCGCAGGCGTTTTCCGGTGGCCGGCGCGGTGCCCTTGCCCAAGTCGCAGGCCATGTGCGAGGCCAGCGCGGCGCTTCCTCCATTGCCAAAGAGGAAGATGGTTCGCCCGGTGTCGTAGGCCTCAAGAAACACGCGGACCAGGCGGTCAATGGCCGGAAGGGGAAGTTTCTGGATGGTACCCGACAACTCTTCAAGATACGAGGGAACGTCAAATGCAGTCATCATAGTCATGGTCAGGGTCGTGGTCTGGATTGCGATCGTCTGGTCTACTTGCTCTGAGTAGTGCGCTGGACGTAATGCGATGGACAAGGAGAAAATGGGCACAGCGCTAATTGGTTGCGCTGAGTAGGACTCCGGCGGCACGCATGTCGGCGACCGCATCGGGTAGACGTGCCGGGATGCCGCCCGAGATTTCGATCCAATCCAGAAAGTCGTCGAGAATCGCGTCCAGATCGCGTTTCGGTGTCCAGCCCAAATGCTTCAATTTTTCGATACTCGAAACACTGTGCCGGTTGTCGCCGCAGCGGTATTCGGCTGACACATCGAGACCCGCGGGGCTCGGAATACGGTCAAGCACGTGGCGGGCATATTCCAGGATCGTGGTGGCCCGTCCGCTGCCGACGTTGAAAGCCTGGCCGTTGGCCTCGTCTTTCTCGAGCACCAGCATGTTGGCCTCGACCACGTCCTCCACGTGTACGAAGTCGCGAGTCTGGTGGCCATCTTCGTAGAGCACAAGCGGCAGACCCTGCAAAGCTCGGGAACAAAAAATGCGGCACACCCCCGAGTAGTGGTTGTAGAGTGATTGCCTCTTGCCCTGCGTAATGGAGTAGCGCAGCGCCACCGTCGGGATGCCATGCAACCAGCCGAGCCCCAGCGCGGTTTTCTCCTGTGCGAGTTTGGAGACGGCGTACTGGTTATAAGGATTGTTCGATCGCTCCTCAAGCGGCAGCGACTGTACGCACCCTCGGCCGACGGGACATACGACGTCCCAGTCCCCGCGCTGCAATTGCCGGGGAGAACGCGGCACGGGCTGAAAGTCGCCATGATCCGGGCAGCGATACTGGCCTTCGCCGTATACAGCCTGCGAGGAAGCTACGATAATTTTTTTCACCGGCAACCGCTGCCCGATGATGAGTTCGTAGAGCAGCGCCGTGCTCACGGCATTGACCTCGAGGAAGCGGGAAAAGTCCGGCATGTAGTCCTGATAAGCAGCCTGATGAGAGACAATGTCGACACCCTCGAGTGCCGAAAGTAGAACCTTGGGGTCGGTAACATCGCCGTGGATAAACTCCGCGGCGGCAGGCACGTAGCCAGGCCGTCCATTGGGATGAACCCGGCGATCGAGACTGTCGAGTATCCGCACTTGAAAGCCCTCGCGCAGAAAGCGGTCTACGAGGTGAGATCCGATGAATCCAGCGCCGCCCGTGACCAGAACTTTCATATTTCAGCTCCCGGCACGCCTATTTCCCCGAGCCCCGAAAAACCTCGCGCACTGTGCGTACCAAGATGCGGAAGTCGAGCGTCAGAGACCAAGTGCGGATGTAGTCCAGATCCAGACGGACCCAGTCGTCGAAATCATGGACACGATTGCGGCCGCTTACCTGCCACAGGCAGGTGATTCCGGGTTTTACCGCGAGCTTTTGCCTTTGGAATTTGGTGAATTGCACGAATTCTGTTTCCAGCGGAGGCCGCGGACCGACAAGGCTCATGTCACCCACCAGGACGCTGTAGAGTTGGGGCAATTCGTCGAGGCTGTAGCGCCGCATCCACGCACCCAAAGACGTGATGCGGGGATCGTGAGTGAGTTTGAAGACGGGCCCTCTCATTTCGTTTTGCCGGAGGAGTTGTGGCTTCAATGCGTCCGCATTCGCGACCATGGAACGGAATTTGTATCCCACAAACCGGAGTCCGGACCGGCCAACCACGTGCCAGCGATAAAACACTGGCCCCCGCGAAGTGAGTTTCACCAGAACCGCAAGCGCCAGCAATAACGGAAAGAGCGCTGTCAGCAGACACGCCGACCCGGCGACGTCCATCAGACGCTTTCCGGCCAGCCGGAGCGGACTCGACCAGTAGGGCGACCAGCCCGGTGAAGGCTCGGCGCCTGGTCGTGCCCGGACTGTGGCCGCTCCGACGGCTGTTCTGGGGTTAAGCAACCGCAGGGCAGGTTTGTTCCAGGTAAGCGTGCAATGCCTCCCGCCAGTGCCGGAAATGATTCAGGCCAGTCTGTTTGAGTTTCGCGTTTTCAAGGACCGAATACGCGGGCCGCGGAACCTTGGCTGGAAATTCATCCAACCCAGCCACCAGGCAGCGGACCGGAAGACCTGCAGCCGCAAAGATTTCGCAGGCAAACTCATGCCAGGAACAACTTCCTTCCGCCGTGGCGTGGAACAGTCCGTAGGCACCGGCTTGGCTGAGGGTCACGATCTGCCGGGCCAGATCCTGAGTCGACGTTGGACTGACCCGCTCGCTGGCCACCACGCGCACCTCGCCGCGCTCGCGTCCCAGTCTCAACATCAGATCGACAAAATTGTTCCCGCCCTTGGCACGGCACGGCTGCCGACCATAGAGAGCGGAGGTACGCAGGACGATATGCTTTTCGTTGCCGGCGCGGACAGAGTATTCGCCCGCCAGCTTGCTGTTGCCATAAACGTTGAGCGGAAGAGGCAGGTCGTCTTCCGTGTAGGGGCTCTGCTTTCGTCCGTCAAACACATAGTCGGTGCTGACATGGATCAGCACTGCTCCGAGATCCTGTGTGATGGCGGCAAGGTTGCGTGCGCCCACGGCATTGACGGCATAAGCGCGCTCCGGATCGCGCTCACAGTTTTCCACATGGTGCATGGCGGCGGTATTAACCACGATGTCGGGGTGAAGCCCGCGGAGACAGCTGGCGACCGAATCGAGCGCTGAGATCTCCAGCTCCTGGTGGGTCAGCGGATGAACCTGAGCGCTGCCAGCGAAAGCCTCCACCACGTCACTCCCCAGTTGTCCGTTGCCGCCGATGACTGCGATCTTTTTCTTCACTTGAGCCCTCCCTTGGTCGCCCGGTTCACGCTCCCACGGCTACGCTCCGCATGGCGTGGATCTCGAGACCGTTCTCCAGTTTCTTGAAAGTGTGGATATTCGAATAGAGCGGGTTATCCCAATCCCGGAACTTGTCCATGTTTGCGATCAGGTTGTAGACGATCGATTTCACATCGCCGGTAGGATGAAAGCTGAGAACATTGGCCGATTTCTCAATGCTTACCTTGTAATTGCGGAAGTCCTGAACGTGCTTGATCAGCAGGGAGACGTTTTCGCCCAGCCGTTCCTCCACTGCCGCCTTGACCAGGTCGCCGATCTCGCCCACCGTGTAGTTTCCCGACGCAATATTGAAAACGCCGGAGATCTTCGTGTTGGCTTCAATGGCGCGGATGTAGGCGGTAGCCGCATCCTCGATGCTAAGAATGGGCCGCCAGATGGTCGGATTGTTGATCGTAATTTCGCGATCGCGAACGGCATTCCGAAACATCGAATTGATGACCAGATCGAGGCGCATGCGCGGGCTGTAGCCCGAAATGGTGCCCTTGCGCAAGGAAACAACCGAGAACTCGTCATCATGCAACTGGGTCACGGCCTGCTCGCCCTGCAACTTGGAGACGCCGTAGGGATAGCTGGACGCGACCGGTCGCGACTCGTCGTAAAGCTCGTTCTCCGTGTATCCGTACACCGAACAGGAACAGGCGTAGATGTAGCGTTTGACCCCTGCTTTTTTCGCAATATAAGCGAGATAGGCCGGCGCCGCGGCGTTGAAAATGAAGTTTTTGCTGGGGGAGAACTCAGCCATGGGATCGTTCGAGAGTCCGGCCAGAAAAATCACCTGGTCGTAGGGTTCGAGATCCTCCACGGTGAGATGGAAGATATCTTTTGTTAAGAGTCCCCACCGGCGCGGCAGGTGATTGCCGAACCAGAACAGATCGACCACATCGACTTTGTAGCCCCGCTCGAGCAGCCGGGGAATCAGCACCGATCCCACATATCCGGCGCCTCCAGCAATCAGCAGTTTCATGATTTTTGCTCCCTGAAGTTTGGCAATTGCGAAAAATGACGGCTGAGACCTGGATCCACTCCCGGCCCTAACGCAAGGCCAGGGCGGCTTCCGGTTCAGGGCTGTAGAGGAAGTGATTGGATTCCGGGGAGGCGAGCCAGTCGGCCAGAGTGCGCGCCTTGGTGTCTTTCTCGGAAAGAATCGGATCCGCCACCGGCCACTGGATCCCAATGGCAGGATCGTTCCAAAGAATTCCGGATTCGGCCTGGCTGTTATACATCCCGGTGCATTTGTACTGGATCTCCGCCATATCGGAGAGCACGCAGAATCCGCGAGCAAAACCAGCAGGAGCCCAGACTTGACGCCGGTTTTCCGCCGAGCACTCCACCCCCGCCCAGCGCCCCAGCGTCGGCGAACCCCGGCGGATATCGACGGCCACCAGAAATGCCGTCCCGAGGGGCACTCGCATCAGTTTTCCCATGGGCGGTTCCCACTGAAAATGCAGCCCGCGGACCACACCCTTCACTGAGCGGGAGTGGTTGTCCTGGGCAAAATTAACCGGCAAACCCAAATCGCGGAATTGATCCGCGCGATAGGTTTCCATGAAGAAGCCGCGCGTGTCCTGATATACCTCAGGAACAATCACGGCCACATCTTCCAGCGGTCGCGATTCAACTTGAATGCGCATGGGTATCAAACCTCCGGCAGGGGATATCGTGGCTAAAGACTGGCACCTGGCTCAGTTATTCAATGGTTAGGCAAACGCCTTTGATTTACTGCGGCTCTGGACCAGCTTGTAGAAGAACTCCTCGTACTGATCCGTGATGTGGTCCCAGGTGTAGGCTGCCCGAATCCTTTCGGGCGCGTGCTGACGGAATTCCGCCGCCATTCCAGGATCGTCTTCAACGGTTTGCAGCTGGCGGCGCAGATCGTCCACATCGCGCTCAAACATGATTCCGTATCCGTCGAGCACTTCGCGATTAAACGGAGTGTTCAGGGCAACGATGCAGTTGCCATAGCCAAGAGCCTTCACCAGCGAGGGATTGGTGCCGCCCAGACTGTGTCCGTGAACATAGGCGTAGGCGTTGCAATGTAGTTCCTTAACGTGGGAGGCGTTCGCTACATGCCCGAGAAACTTGATGCGGGGGTCGCGGGTCTGCTGCAATTTCCGGACAAATTCGCTGCGGTAGTTCACCCCCCCGGCCACCGCCAGCATTTTATTGGTCTTCAATCCTTCGAACGCCTGAACGATCAGGTCGGGATTGTTTTCCGACACCATGCGGCTGGCGATGAGGTAGTACTGAAAGGGCTCGAGTCCGTAGTGGCGGACGATTTCCGGATTCTGTGAAACCTCGATATTAGCGCCATACGCAATGCAGGTCGAGCGGGTCGCGAACTCGTCCTGGTAGATGCGCTGCATCTCGGTAGCGTCGGTGATGACGCCCTCGGGACAAATCTTCCCAATCCATTTGGCGTTGAGGTAGAAGTACCGGCGCGCGAGTCTGCCCCACTTCCCCCGTTTCCAATCGAGCCCGTCCACATTGATGGCGAAAGTCTTGCCGAACAGTCTGGGCAGGAGGCAGTGAAAGCCATTCACGATGTTAAGCACGAGGAAAACGTCGATGGGGCGAACCAGAACATCCAGCATGCAAGCGAGAGTATGAGTAGGCGTGCCCAGAACCTTGGTTTCGATGCTGGGCAAATAGACCAGATCGACCCCGCGATACTGCCGGGGCCGGTTCTGAAACAGGCTGCGGCGGCAATACACCGTGACTCGGTGGCCACGTTCGGCCAGGCGCGGTGCCAGTTCTTCGAGGAACGCCTCGGCGCCGCCATAGGTATGCGGGATGCCGCGAGAGCCGAAGATCGCGATGCGCATGGTGGGCCGGCCGCTCCCCCTGGGTTGCACAGGGACGAGCGCTCCCGCACCGGTCGCGTTGCTGCGCCGCCAAGCGGAAGATTCCGGGATCGCTCCCGGTTGCTGTTTCTCCTGCTCTTGTACCGCCGCCGATTGCGAGATCATCATCGGTATCTGTTACCTTTCCTGCGAGCGAGCCGTGATCGCAGTCCCCATGATCGAGGCTGGCGTTTCCCTACGCAGCGGCGTTGGAACCAGAAGCAAAGAGAGAAAAAAGGCCGAGCTGTGGCAGAGAACGCAATGTCCGGCCATAGGCAAGCACAGTCAGCCATACTGCAGCGCCGCCGTAGGCCATCAGTCCCAGCCCTTTGTTCGGGATCGAGGCACAAAGCAAGAACGATCCGCCGCAGGCCGAGGCAAAAGCCAGCGTCTTGCAAATCTCGAGCAGCGTTCTATGCATCAACTCCCGCAGCAGAGCCTCATCCACGGCCCACCAAACCACGACTGCGCCCAGCATGGCCCAGGACATATTCGCCAGACGGTGGCTGCGGCCGGCAAGCGCGAGAAACAGCGCGGCCGCGGCCAGCCCGGCGCAAGCGCCTGCCAGCAGTGCAGCCTGACGCCGACTGCTGCGAAAGTAGTTGGCATGCAGGATGTAGATCACCGCCGTCAACCCGGTCGAGAGCATCAGCGGGCGCAGAACAGGCAAGCTGGGCTGGTAGGCGGGCAGCAGCCATCCGATCAAAAGGCGCAGCGGGAAATACCCGGCCAGGCTCAGCGCCCACAACCCCATCAGGGTGGCTTCGCCCCAGGCGTAGGCCCGAATGCGAAGCTCGGTCGCCAAACCATCTGACAGGTAGGGAAAGACCACGCGCGAGATCGACAGAATGATGGTATTGACTACAGCCAGCGCGGTCGCTGCCAGGCTGTAGATGGCGAAGTCCCGGATGCTGAAGCTCATGCTGACTACAACCCGGTCGAGTGACAATGCCAGGTTGGTAAGAAGACCGGCCAGCAAGACGATCCAGCCCACACGGATGTTGAAGAGGCCCGTGTGCCAGACGTGTTCTGTACCTCCGATCTTTCCCGGGTGCTTGGCCAGCAGAACGATCCAGAGCGCGATGCCCGCCGCCAGCCAGGCTCCAAGGTAAGCCCCGAGGAGCGCCTCCAGCGTGAGATGCCTCCAATGGGTCAGGGTGGCGACGATCCCAAGCAGGAGCGCCGGGTGGATGACCGTGACTGCGGAAAGGAGCCCGAAGGATTTGTCCGCTTGCAGGGCAAACTGGCCCAGAATGGCCGCATTCCAAACCAGGGCGTAGAGAAGAATCGCGGCAACCAGAAAGAACCACGGCTGATGGCGAAACCAGACGACGAGAACGGCCATGGCTGGCGCCAGAAGCACCCCGTGCTGGAGCAGCAGGAAGATCAGCATGTGCCGCATTTCTGCCTGCAATCGCTCGGGAGAACGGGCGGCCCAGCGGATCAACGCGCCGTCCAGCAATCCAAGGTGCAGCGCGCCCGAAAACCCTCCATAGAGTACGAAGAGCCGATAGTAGCCATAGCTCTCCATCGACAGCCAGCGTGGCAGAAGAAATGTCAGAACGCCGTTGCATACGAGTGATCCCAGGTTAGCCAGGCTGAACAAGACGAGGTGTCGCGCGAATGAGGACTCGGAGGATCTTGCGCGCCTCGCGGGCATGGCCGGAGGCGCGAATCCCACCTGCGGATCACTGGGCAGGATGATCGAGCGGGCGATATCTTCCGTGCCGCCTAACCCCGAGGCTTCTGCGGCTTGCGGATTTATCAGTCGAGCGGGCCGGGTTCCGGGGTTGACTTCGGATTCAGGCACAAATTTTCCATTTGGGCGGAAGCGGATGCCTAGCCTGGCCCGGCGGCCGTCCCAAAAACCCTGCGCCATTTTCTTTAACGAGGCCAGCTTGTCGGTGCCGAACAACAGGACTCCGCCAGCGTGCCGCGCGAGGTGTCGGATGGTAAATCGTTTGGCGCGGCGGCTGGGGTAAAGCCACCACACCGCATAAGCGACGTTCCGGCTGATGTAGTACTCGCGCCACGGGGCATGATTCGGCCACAGGCCGGAGAATCCCGGCAAACGCACCGGCCGTGCATGGCCCACCTCGTGCGCCAATCTGACTCCCGTGACGACGGCGATCCTGTAACCGTGGGAGCGGGCACGGAGGCAGTACTCGAAGTCGAAGAAGTCCATGAAGAAATCGGAGCGTGGCAGTCCGATTTTCTCGACCATTTCCCGGCGTACCATCGATCCCGAGGTGAACGCCAGGTCGGCAAACCAGACCGGTTGCTGCAGTAGTTCGGCGGAGGGTTTTACGAAGCCCTCGCGCCACAGCAGCGGCGGATAGCAAGTCCCGGTTTCCGGATGCACCGGCAAAGCCGAGATCATTCCAATCTCGCCAATCTCGCCGGTGCTGCTCCTCGATGACTCGGTTCTCGTTCTCACCGGTTCAGTCGCCTCCATCAACCCTCGCAGTGCGGCATTTTCCGGCACGCTGTCGTCATCGAACGCCCAGACCCAGTCGTGGCGCTTCTTTAAGGCGGCGTACTCAAGCCCGGCGGACCACGCCCCGGCCGCTCCCAGATTCTCCGGCATTCTCAGGACCGTCACCTGCGGATAACGCTCGGCAAGTAAGGCAAGGGTGTTGTCGTCCGATCCGTTATCGACCACAATGATTTCTTGCAGCGCCCGGGTTTGCAGCAGCAGGGCCTCGATATGCCTGGGAAGCAGGTGCGCCGCATTGTAGGCGGTCGTGACACTGGCAACGGAAGCAGGCACCCGGTCTTCAGCCATGAATGGAGTATTCGCGCCCGCCGGGAGCGGGAGTGAAAAGCATTTGCCTGAATGCTGCGCCGACACCGCGATAGATCGCCCAGAGGGCCCGATAGTCCCCGCGCCAGACGCGTAACGCGGTATAGAAAGCCAGCTCGTTGACCAGCACTCCCAGGACGTAGGTCGGCATCTGCCACCAACGGGCATGCTTCCATCCGATCAGTATCATGTTCCGGGTGGAATAGAATTGGCGCTTTGCCTGACTGCCGCCCCCGAGGACCCGCACCCAGGTCGCGCCGTCATGGTGCCGAACTCGGGCTTTCGGAGCCAGGCGCAGGCAGTAGCCATGCTGCCGGAAGCGGATCGACCATTCAACATCTTCAAGGTAGGCCCACAAGGTCTCATCTAAAAGTCCGACATCGCGCAAGACTGACGTGCGCAACAGAACCGCGCAGCCGGTTACGACCGTGACATCCAGGTCGTTGTCGAACTGCCCAGTGTCTTTCCGTCTCCAGCCGCGCTGGATCAGGTGGGCGGTCCACAAACTGAAGTCCGCACCCGCGTACCAGAAGAAATCCGGCTGGGAGACGAAGTAGATCTTCGGACACACGGCCGCGATCCTCCCGTCGGCCTCAATCGCACGCCGCAGTTCACGCACGCACGCGGGGTCAACGACGGTGTCGTTATTGAGCAACAGAATGTATTCAAATCCTCGGGCCATTGCATCACGCATGGCCACGTTGTTGGCCATACTGAAGCCCCGGTTTTCCGGCAGGGCGATGGCGCGTACCGCGGGGAACTCCCGCGCCACCATTTCGAGCGAACCATCGCTTGACCCATTGTCGACGACCACGGTTTCAAAGTCGGCGCAGGTTTGTTCGCCCAGCGATTGCAGGCAAGGCCGCAACAACTCCCGGCCATTGCAGGTCAGGACGATCACGCAGCACTTTGCAGTTGGAGTCGAAACCGGAGTGGGAGAACGGCTCATGTCAAATTTGGAACTATCGCTTGCGCAAGACGAGAATGTCCTGATGACTCAAGTAATCGCTCCGTCCGCACCACTTGCCGTAATGGGTGGCTTCGAGCGTGAAGCCATTTTTCTCCAGCAAGTATCCTGATTTCAGCACGTCGTAGAGCGAGGCTTCGGCTAGGTGGTTTCTGGACATGCGCGGTCTCCAATCCGGGGCGGGGCAAGTGAAAAGAACCTGTCTACGCCCAGCCACAAAAGCGGGACAAAAAGCGTGGAAATGTAAGGGAAGAGACTGGCGAACAATCCAAGGAGTCCGGTTTGCATCACCCAGGCATATACCAGCACCCGACTCACCGTGGGTTGGTCGCGCATACGGCGGTAGAGCCAGCCGGCCAGCAGTCCGAAGCCGAACATACCAGCAAAGATGCCCGGCGGACCGAAGTCTCCGTACAAGGGACCGAGGGGCGTGGCCGGCTGCCCTAACCCGACAAAATCATGCCCCAGGATGTTCTTGAAAAACATGTCCGCCATGTCGTGGTGGCCGGGAAGCAATGTGGCCAGGGGCAAAAGCGTAAGCCTGCCGTGCTGGTAGGGAATCTCCGACGGGATGAGGGCGGTCACGTCGCGGAACGTGGCAACCCCGCCGCGAATGTAGGTAAAGGCATACACCATCGGCTGCACCGGCGCAGGGATTCCCATGGTGTCAAGATATCCAACCGAATCCGTACCGCGGAAGGCTTGGTCGCGTACAAACCCGTACGCGCTCATAGCGATGAAAAGTGCCACCACGGCCAAGGCCAGCGTCCGTACCCGGATGCCCCGTTTCAAGTAGTTCCAGGCAATCAGCAAGGTCAGAAAGCCCAGGAAGAAGTTGCCTCGGCCGCCGAGCGAAAGCAGCAGCACGGAGGTGACGGCCACGCCCGCCAGCGCGGCCTTGCCGCTCCAGCAGCGCGCCGCGTGTCCGGCCAGGGAAAATGCCATCGCCGTCCACGCCGAGCACAGGAAGACGGCTTGTGTGGCGCCCACGCCGGCTACGTCCAGCCGAGTCTCGGCGGCCGCGGCGCTGAGCACCGGCAGGCCGATTTTCCGGACTATGACCCCATAAGTCGCCAGCATCAGGAGGAGGAGAATCCCAAGTCCTGTACGGCTCGGCCAACGCCGCCAGCGATTCTCCACCAGCTTCGGGCCCGGACGCGGCGGGAACCAGGCGAAGCTCTTCTCCGCCCGCCCCGCTACCCGTCCAGCCACCAGCACGACCCCGGCGACATAGCCCGCGAGACCGATGGTCGAATACAGCCAAATCACCCGCGGCATGGGATCGAACATCCCATAAAGCACATGCCAGGGATCATCCACAAAGTCGACCGTCCCGAACGTGAACCAAACAATGTAGGCGAGCGGGAAGGCGATCAACGGAGAAAAGAAATCCCGCGTATCGAGTGTCCCGACAGCGAACGACAGTACCCGGAACAGTCCATACGCCAGCGCCAGTAAAACGGCCACCATGAGCAGGCTGAAGACTACATCGGCTGCGCCCTCAACCGCCGCCAGCCACCCCGTGCCACAGAGCAGCGTGGCGAGGAGCAACATGGCCAGGAGCAACCGAGTGGAGATCAACCGAGCTCCAGAAAATGCCTGTACCACTATGCCCGCTCCATGGGGGTCGGTTTCATCCCCTTCCCATTCTTCAAGTGTGCCCGGAGCCAAACCATTGTCCTGGATTCGAAAAGGCACTGCCCGATGGACTGTGCCAGCACCTTCCGGGGATCGTCGGCCTCGGCGCCGTTCCAGATGGAGCGGGAGACGACCCACGATGCCGCTCCCAGCAGAGAGAACAAGCCTCCAAACAACACGATCTGGGTGCGGTGCGGCGTGGACTTTCTTTCTGGCACATCGGCGGCGTCGAGAATCTTGACCGTGGGAATTTCCTTGGCTTCTTCGATCTTGGCCAGTTCGTACTGCTGGGTCAGGAGTTCGTAAACCGTTTCTTCAATCTTGGTTTGCCGGTAAAGCTCTGCCCATCGCACCCCCAGAATCGGAAGCTGCCGTATGGAAGGAAATGCGCTGGCCGAACCGGCCTCCCCCAAGTTGCCACTGGAGCCAGCGAGAATCGCATTGCCGCCCGTACCACTCCCGCCCAGCTTGTCCAACTGCTTGCTGAGTTCATCGACGCGGGCACGGAGGCTCCGTACCCGGATGTTGTTCGTGGTATAGACCTGCTCCAGGCCTTCCAGTTCCGACTGCGAAGCGATAAGCTCGCCCTGCAGGCGGCCGGCAGCCTCGACCATCGCCTTGCCTTGGGTCGTGATGTCCAGGGTTGCGTTCTGGCTGGCGAACTGGCTGAACTCCCGGGAAGCATGATCGAGTTCCTGCTTGACGCTGGTCAGGCGGTCTTCGATAAAGATGCGCTCGCGCCGCGCCGAGGAAGTGGACACCTCCGCCACCAGATGGTCCAGCTCATCGACGTAAGCTTGCGCGATCAGGGCCGCGCGCCGGGGATCGCGGTCGGTGACCCGGATGGTGATCACTTCGCTTTTGCGGTCTTCCGCGATCTCGGTGTAGGTGCCCAGATCCTTGCGGGCATCGACCCAATAACGGTCGTTGTACACCTTGCGCAGATCGAAGCGGCCAACGATCCGGTCCTCGACCGTGCGGCTGCGCAGAATATCGACGAAGAGTGCGCCTGAACTTCTGAGGCCCAGCAGGTTCCCCGCCATAGAGCCCATGCCGAGGCCACTCTTCCCTGCCATCGCCGCCAGCATGGCCAGTCCGGAACCGGACTGGCCATCGGGGGGCATCAGACGCGTGATCGAGTCGTACCGTTTCGGAATCATGAATGCCACGAGGAAAGACACCGCCAGGCCCCAAACCACCGCGCGAGCCAGAAAGCGACGGCGCTCCCACAGCAACCATCCCCAAGACCAGATCTCACCACCCTTGACCTGAGAAGAAGCGCCGGATGCTGCTGCCTCCACCCGGAGGGTGTGGTTGCCATTGGCGGGCGATGGAGAGTCCACCCCGGGGAAGGCTTCCACGGCGGCAGTGGTGGGAGACGGAGTCACGCGAACGACCTTACGCCTTCGGCATTGACCCCGGGCGCACCATACTGGGGCGCTTGAGGTGGACAAAAGGCAATCAAAGTTTCGGGAAAGAAGGTGACCCGGGTTTTGAGGACCTGGCCGCCCGGGAGCAAGCGGGCGAATTCCCGCCCCGTCAGTAAGTGAATCGGTTCTCCGTCGGGCCAGGTGCGGTACTTGCGCCGGATATGCTCTTGCAGTGAGCCGGGCAGGAACTGGAACAGCGGCAGCTTGTGATGCATTTCGACGGGATACCAGAAGTTGGGCGTAGTCACGAACCAGCTTCGGCCCACGCGTAGAATCTCGCTGGCCATCCGCCGTTGTCCCTCCGGCGTCAGGTGCTCGATGACAGCATTGGAAAACACGACATCGAAGCTCTGGTCGGGAAAGGGCAGCCGGCAACCGTCGGCGATGACGGCCTCGAATCCGCTCGGACGATAGGCCTTCTGATAGCGGTGCATGTCTTCGCGATTGACGTTGCAACCCACGACGCGGAAATTGCGCCAGCGCGCATCCTGTTCGGGTTGCTCGATCCGGTTGCTCTCGCCGTGCATCAGGGTTCCGCCCATGTGCGGCGGCGCCGCCCCCAGATTCAGGATCGAACATCCCGGCCAGGGCTTCATCACGGACGAAAAAAGATCGAACTTCAGCTGCCGGGAGCGGGAACTCAACCAATAATTCAGGGCTCCCAGATACTCGACGAAGGACATGCTTGATATTCTCGGGAAACTCAGGACTCGCGGAGAAACGCTCAGTGGCGTGCCCACCCCTGCGGATAGAAACTAAACTGCACTGAAGAAGTTACATTCGTCTGCCGCGATGCCGACAGCAGGGGAAACATCCACTGCTCGTATTGCACGAAGCCGGAGACGGCGAGCCCGGATTTCAGCTTGGTTTCAGCACGCAGGGAATAATCAGCCAGACGCCCGCCCTGAAGAAAACTTCGATCCGCCTCCTGGTAGCGATAGCCGCACTGCAGCTTGGTCTGGGGCGAGAACCAGTACGTGGCCTGAGCCCGGGCTCCAAACCCGTCACGGCCCACCCAGTTCCCGATGAGATTGCCGCCATTGGTGTAGCCGGAGCGGTAGCGCCGGTCGTAGTAGACAAAACCAGGCAGAAATTCGCGGGTAAACGGATCCTTCACGCCCTCGAAACGCAGCTCCAAGTTCGGAATCTTCGGCACCTGCGGCAGGTAAAGCCCAGGACTCAGCATGGGACGGGTGGAACCGAGGGGAGAAATTTCGTCGCCCACCAGCGAATCGTTGTAGACGGTGAGCCAGTTGCGCAGGCCGGGCACACGATAGCTGATGTCGAACCCGGAAAAACGCTTGGCCGGGTTCTGGGCGATGCTGACCTTGTGCGAGTAGTAGCTGCGGAAGAACTCGCCTAGGGTGAAGGGCAGTCCGGGCCCGCCGAAAATAGCGGTGAGCCCAAAGCCGAATTCCAGATTGGGTGTCGGCTTGAAACTCAACTTGTTGCCGTGAATGAACGGCTGGGGATGAAATCCCGGCCCCAGGATATTCGGCGGGTTGAACACAAAAGTCTGGCCCGTAAGTTGTCCCACAAAGAATACGGACTGGGCCGGCCCCAACAGCGCGGACAACAGTGGTACGCGGTAGGGGACGACGTTGGCCACTTGAAACATCAGAATGGACGGCGCGTTCGTGCTCGCGAGAAACGCTCCCGAACCTCCCGGACCCAGCCACTCGGCTTGCTTGCCAAAGGAGAATTGCAGGTCATGGTATGCGAGAGCGAGGGAACTGCTGACCACCTGTAGCCGATTGACTGACGCCGTCCCGTTGGCAAACGGCGGCACCTCGTCCGCCTGCGAGATCGCCTGTTGGACCCCCTGAGAGTACGAAGGCGCCGAAGGGGCGTGCTGATATTCTCCCTGGAAGGAAAACGAAGCCATTCCCGCATCGACGTGCGCCGCAAGCCCGGAGACGGCGTTGAATCCTTGCCCGTAGGGGCGCCCGTAGTCGTTGATCAGAGTCTGCGCAAAGTGATATCCGTCAGTCAGCGGCTGGCCTGCAATATTCGTGGTTCTCTCATAGATTGAATCCAGTTGCACCCCGAGATTCGCGGCTCCGTCGAGACGTCTGGTTTCTTCGACGAATTCATGGCTCAGGGCGGTGAAGAGCTTCACCGCCCGGGCGTCTGAACCGCGCTCGGAGGTGCCCAGGCCTTCGGCGCGGTTCCCCATCTCGTAGCGCAGACTCTCTCCGGCTTCCTCCAGGAAATGGGCGCACTGCATACGGGTCCAGGGCCGGATGCCAAGATAAGCCGTGTGGATGTAGCCCATGGCGGCGAGGCGTTCGAACAGCGCATATACCCAGCTCTCCGGTGGGACATAGGACGATCCCATGTTGCGCGGACTGCGTACTTTGTCCTGGTCTTGATTCTGCGGATCCTTCTCGAACAGGCTTCCCCAGGCGCCTTCGCTGACCTCAGGTTCGCGGCGGCGCTGATAAATCTGCCGCGCCACTAAATAACCCAGCGCGCCGCCGACTACGACGTCAGACGGAAAGTGCTCCCTGCCGGTGACCCGCGCCACCGTCACCGCGGACGCCAAGCCATAGGAAACCAGCTTCGTGACCGGGCCGGGATATTCGTGCGCGATTACGCCCGCGATGGCCCAGGACACGGCTGCGTGTTCGGAGGGAAACGACGCGCCCCCGGCAAAAAAGCGCCCCCCACCGCTTCCCTGGTACGGCCGTTGCCTCTGAAATACGGATTTGACGGCGAAGTCCACCAGCGTCGCGTTCACTGCAGCTTCGCCCGCCAGGAATCCGGTCTCGGCGGCGTGATCGTTGCCCGTGATTTTTCCGAAAAGGAACATTCCACCCGCCGCACCCGCCAGAGAAAAGGCGCCGTAATTCGAGATGCTTCGGCTGCGCGTGATCTCGCCCGCCGGAATCTGCCGGGAAAACCAGGAATCGCTCGCCAGAAATGCTCCTGCGCCGGCAAACGCCGGGAGCGCCCAAATTGCATCGCCGCGTCGCAGGCGCAGTGGGCTGGTCCAGATCGCACTCTGGTCGCCGGCGAATCGCTTCAGCAAGGTGGAGGCTCCGCGAGATGCTGTTCCGGAAGCACTCTCGTCGGGCGCGTTCCAGGTGCCCGTACCTGCAGGGGATTGCTCTACGCGGAAAGCACCGGCGAATGAACTCAAAGCTTTTCTGTCGGTTTGTGCCGGCTCCCGATCCACCACCGAAGGCGCCGCAGGTAGTGCTTCCTGAGGCTCGGGCGCTGTTGCCTGGGCGAAGATTTTACCCGTTGGATTCATCATGGAGAGAATCAGAAGCCAGGGAGCAACAGCAATTTGCGTGAAAGGCATCACGAGAGGACGTCTGATCAGAACTGCCGGCCGACGCTGATGGCGATGGCGACGGATGACATCAGTTGAGCGGCCTGAATGGTGGTCTTCCACGCGGGAGTCCCGCCCAGGGCTTTCTCCGGGACGAACACCATGTCTCCGGGCCGCAGTTCGGCGCTGAGGACGTCGCCCGTAAACCACTCTCCGCTGCCCTTCCCTCCCACCACCGAACCATCGCCGCGCACCACGAAGACGGCCTTCTTGCTCGCCATGTTGGTGGGACCGCCGGCCTGGCGCAGGTACCAGCCCGCATTTTTCCCCGGGCGGTAGCTGATCGCGGTCGGGTTATACACCTGGCCGTTGACCATGATGTAGTTGGGAGTCTTGGGGATCAGCAGCGTATCGCCGGCGCGTACTTCGATGTCGGCGGGCGTATTGGCCCACTTGCCTACATTTTTCGAAATGTGAATCACGAGCCGCCCTTCGGGCGGCGTGCTTTCCAGTTGATCAAGCGTGGCATGCCATTGCTCGAGGGTGGCGTCTTTGGCCAGTTTCTCGTCGGCATCGCCGATGTCCGGAATCAGCTTGAGCGTGGACTGCTGCGCCTGCACTTGCCGGATCAGGTCGGCACGGTTCTTCTCTTCGAGCTCGCGTACCTGCCGGCGCTCGAGAATCGCGCCGTAAGGATAGGCATCGCCCCGCAATCCGCCGGCGCGTTTCAGCACTGAACTCAGGCGCTCACCTTCTTGAATGCCGTAGTCGCCGGGGTGCATGACTTCGCCCTTCACGGTGATCAGAGACCCAATGTCGTTCCAGCCGGCGAGTTGGCGAATGGTCAGCACATCTCCGTCGTGCAGGCGCACGTCGCTGTCAGCCTCTCCGGCCAGAGCACGAGCGATCGGTACCGCGACGTGTTCTCCCATCACTTGCGCGCCGTTTTCCACGGTATAACGGGTGAGGTCGGCAGCCTCGGTGAAAGCTCCGCGCTTCAGCCCGCCCGCGAGGCGCACCAACTGTGCGGCGGACATATCCTCGCCCAGCGGGTACTTCCCCGGCCGGGCAACTTCGCCCTCGATCTTGACCGTTGCAGGATCTACTTTTGAAAGACTGCGGTGAATGAAGACCCGATCCTTGGGTTCGAGGGCCACATTGTCCGCGGCGTCCCCCGTCATCGCGCGCTCCAGATTCACGCTGAGCACTTTGAGCTTTCCGTCGGGGGTGCGGCGAAAGACTTGTGCGTCGCCGAACAGCGCATCCCGGGTAACCCCGCCCGCCAGGTAGACGGCGTCGCGCAGGCGGGTCTCTCCGTTGGTAATGTGTTCGCCGGGATGTCTTACTTCGCCGCTCACGGTGATCATGGGAGGATCCTCGAAGTCGAACCGGCTGAAGATGCGCACGGTGTCGAAGGGCTTGAGCGTCACGTTCTGCGCATTGTGTGTGCTGAGTTCACCGGATTCATTGCCCGCTGCTTTGCCCTGTCCCTGGCCCGCCAGGGCGTCGGCAAGATTGAAGGCAATCACCTGGGGAGCGTAGTCCGGCGGAGCCAGCCGGATGATTTCGGCATGGCGCGGTGCAGGCTCGGGCAGGAGATCGGTATAGGAAGGGATGAGGTCAGTAATGCGCATGCCTTCGCGGTAGGCGTGCTTGCCGGGATGGACGACATGGCCGTCGAGATAGACGGTTTGCTCGCTGTAGGGCAGGATGGGCGAGATGCGGATCTTGTCTCCGTCCTGAATCTTGAAGCCCTCAAGAGCGCTAGTCACCGCCTCCTGATTGTTATTTTCCGGAAGATCGTTTCCCGGAAGGACGTTCTCCGGCAGATCGAGCCGCAGCATGGAGCGGCTTTGGTGGGCGATGACGCGCTCCACTTCAATGTGGCGGAGGGTGCCGGTGTTGAGCACGCCGCCGGCAAGTTCGAGTGCTTCGGCGAGATCGCTTTCGTGATTTAGTTCGTAGATTGCAGGACGGCGCACCATGCCCTCGACCGTCAGTTCCGCGCCCAGCGGAGGAACCATGACCGTGTCGCCCGCCTGCAGGCGCTCCAGGTTTGAACGAACCCCATGCAGGAGCAGATCGTAGAGATCGACTTCTCCGATGAGTTGCTGGCCGCGGTAAAGCCGCAGAATACGCATCGACCCGCGAGAGGTCGGCCCGCCTGCCTGGTAGAGCGCATTGAGCGGCGTCGAGAGCGAACTGACGTCATAAGCGCCCGGCCGCTCCACGTCCCCCACAACATAAACCCGCACCGTACGCAGGCGGGCCAGAGAAACGTCGGCATGCACGTCGCGAAATTCGCTGCGCAACACGCTTTGCACCAGTTGCTGGACCTCCCCGAGACTGCGCCCGTTCACTTCAATCGCACCCGCTTCCGGCAAAGCTACGCGGCCTTCACGATCTACCACGCGCTGCAGGTGTTGCGAGATGCCGCCCCACAATTCGATATTCAGGCCGTCCCCCGGACCCAGCACGTAGTCCGGCCCCACCGGAAGATCCATGGGAAGCTCGTCGAAATTGCCCGTACCGTTGCGGAACACGTCTTCGCCAAAACGAGCCAGCACCGGGGGACGCCGGGAAATCTGCGTATAGAGGTCATAGAGCGAAGGCACTTCAGCGTACGGGTTTACCCGGCGGCGAATCACGGGGCGGCCGTCGTCCGCTTGAGAGCTGGGCCGCTGAATCCGCGTGTCGGGCCGGGAGTTCCCGGCGCCGAGCCCGGGTTCGTCAGGAAAAGAGTTCCCTCTGAAAGGCGAAGCCGAAGACGAAGCGGAGTAGGGCGGGACAGAAAGCGCATCCCTCGAGCCGAGTCTTTGTCCCGAAGCTCCCGATTCATTCATGCTGGCACTCAGCAGTCCCGGCATACCTTCCGGGCTGATGCGCGGCAGCGAGCCGGCTTCCGGCGGCGCTCCTTCGTAGGAATCGCGGCCTTGAGGTTGCAGTCCCGCCAGACTCTGCCGCCGGCGATAGTCGGGAGGGGGAGCAGCGGGTAGTACCGGGGACGCGCCGGGCGGAGGTGCGGCCGGTTCGGGTTCGGCGAATCCATCTTTTGAAAATCCATCGTTGACACGAGAATCTGGGACACCAGAATCTGGGACACGAGAATCCGGCGCCCCCATCGTTTTGTCCTGCGCGCCCGGTTGCGCGTGTTGGGCCCAATATCTTTCTTCTTCACTCTGCGCCACCGGAACCGTCCCACCGACGGACGACTTTGAAGACTCCGGGGCAGACACTCGCTCGATCCTGTCTCTTTCCATCTCCTGCCGCGTGGGCTTGGGGCGCACGTATTCGCGTTTTTCAATCTCCTGGGTCGCGAGGACGCGGATGTTGTCGTCTTCCCTCAGCAACTGGAACAACGCTTCATCAGTAAGATCGGCGGGATCGAGCAGCCGTCCCTGCTCGTAGGCTTTGTACACCAGCAGTCTCTTCACCTCGAGCAACAGTCCCGGTTCCCGGCGCAGAATCTCGGTGATGGTGGCGGCGGACAGCGAGACCATGGGCTCCTGAGCCATCAACCTTTCCTCTCCCAGGCTGGCGAGCAGGAGAAGGCAGAAGATGAAGATAAGGGTGGTGGCTGGTTTCCGCCAGCCCAGGCAGACTTGAAACGAAATGCATTTCGGTTGCGGCATGAGGAATTGATCCGGTCGAGCCAGGAGTTGCTACGCTATGGGTTTGAGGGAATTTTCAGTTACGCGGTTTCGCTTCAGCCACTGGCTCCACGTCGCTTTCGTCCACTTCTACGGCGACGGAGCGCATGATGAGGTCCAGGGAAAAGACCACTCGGCAGCGGTCTTTCCGGCGCACGATAATGCCTTCGAGTCCTTGCATCGGCCCGCCGCGCACGCGCACCCGGCGGCCCACGCAAAGGTAAGGATGCGGTTCAACACAGCCGCCACGAGAGAGCCGCTCGCGCAATTGTTCGATTTCTGTTTCCGGCAAAACCGCGGGCTGGCCATTGAAGCTCACCAGGCGCACGGCGCTGGGCAGTTGCAGAACTCGCAACCTGTCCTGCAGAGCGAGCCGCACAAATACGTAGCCGGGAAATAGAGCGAGTTCCAGTTCTTTATGACGATCTTTCCATCGACGCACAGATCGGTAGACTGGCAGAAAACAGGAAATCGAGCGCTGCTCAATCTGTTTCGCCACGCATTTCTCATGGCGCGGGCAGGTGTATAGCGCGTACCAGTTCAACCTAGCCCCGTCCGACAAAAGGTTCGCGGGAGCACCGATTGTCGGCCCTGGCGGATTCAGTAGGAGATCCTTAGTCATTCGTTATTCATTGTTATTCATTGTTCATTACGAAGATAAGACCATTTAGCTGCAGCTTCGCCCCCTCAGCTACGGGAGCTTCATGAGCTAAACCCTTTTGTTTCAGAAGGTGACCGTGAATCGCGTGGGGGTCGGTCGCTTTCCCTCGGAGACTTGCCAACGCTCCGCTCGCTTCAACTCTTCTTCAGTTTCAATTCTGCGCAGTACCCACCAACACCGGCCGCTCCCGCACAGCATTCAAAATTCCCGCTTCGGAACTCTCCAGCGCTTTAGTTCGAATGTCGACCACGGCCCAATAGAAAATTCCCCGGTTTTGCTCCGGCGCCAGGGCCAGAATTTTCATCTCGGGATGCCGCCCCAGGAGAAATCCGCACTGGCCTAGCCGCTTCTCAGGTTGGTCCATGGCAATGATCAGCACGTCCGGTTGCACCTGTTCGACGATCTCAGCCAAGTCACTCTCGTTCTGGACCTCACCCACAACCTCAATGTCGGGCTGGTCGGCGATGGTAGCCATCACCAATTCCCGCATCAGGCGCGGATGATTCGCGACCAGTACACGGACTCGTTTCACGAGAGACTCCCCAGCGCAGAGCATAGGTCGCTCACTCCGCAAGCACAAGGTTCAAAAGCGATCTACGCAGGATTCGACTGGGCAAGAAGCGAACAGTACTGGGGGAACAATTGGCGAAGTACTAACGCAGATTCAAGGGGTACTGAGGCTCGTACTAATAAGTACTAATCCAGACGGCTGGCGCGTTTGGCAGCGGAGTGACTTCCACCATGCGCACCGCGCGCTCGAATCCGCTGCATGGACCGGAAGCTATGAGCGATATCTCTGGCATCGTGCAGCGTAGCGGCGCGCCTCTGGCGCCGTCGACTCCCGCCGTTTTCGGGCGCTTGAAGTATTTGAGATATACAATTGCGTCTCAGCGGGCGCTTGCCGTTTCACGTTTACATGGGGGCAGGTCTTGATCTCGCCAGACTATTTCAGCCAACTTCATCTTCCGGTTGGTCCTTCAGGCTCCATTAGCCGCTGAGACCGCTGATTTGGCTCAAGCGTCATTGCACCAGGCAAGAATCATCATGATCGACCGTGCAATCTACTTCGGAAAATTGGTTGTCGAATTCTAAGGGACCTGCCATTACAAAATCGACACTATCCGTGTAGCATCAATGCGCGCCGCCCGATTCCATTTTCTCGCTGGTCTCCGCGAAGCGCCCCAACGGGAGAAGCTGACATCCCACTATTGCAAACCCTCAAGTACTTGGAGCACATCCGCTCAGTCTGGGAGCAACGACTCCAACAAGACTTGCTGAGAATCGGTTGCTCACCAATCCTGGTGGCAAAGTGCATGAATGTCTTCCGATCATCCCAGGAGCCTGAGCGACTACTTACCACTTCAGATGAATGGAAATTAATGTGTTCTAACTTCTTGCTGTTGAGTTAAGCTCTCTGGCGCACTGAAGGGGGCCCCATGTTTCGTGCTTCTAATGTGAGATCTCTTTCGAGAGGTCTGCTGGTTTTGCTGCTGTTCAGTGTTGTTGCTGTGAACCTTCCCGCCCAGGTTGCGGGCGGGACGATCTCAGGAACCGTTTCCGATAGCACCGGCCGAGTGATCAACAATGTCCAGATTACGATTACCAACGTGGCTACCGGCGTTACGCGTGACGTAACTACCAACGACGAAGGTTTCTATTCTGCCCCGAACCTGCTTCCGGGGACGTACGAGGCGAAGTTTTCCGCAAAAGGTTTCAATACCGAGGCGCGCAAAGGCATTGAGTTGACCGTCGGAGCATCGGTTGGGTTGGATCAGACAATGCGTGTCGGTTCGGTAGGTGAGACGATTGTGGTGCAGAGTGAAGTCCCCGCCGTACAGCTTTCCACTTCCGACATCAGCTCCGTGGTGAACGCAACCACGGTCCGCGAACTGCCGCTCAACGGCCGCAGTTGGACCGACCTGGCTCAGCTCCAGGCCGGCGTAAGCGCGATTCACACTCAGCCCGACTTTTCAGCGGGCACGGACCGCGGGAATCGCGGCTTCGGGCAACAGCTGACCATCTCGGGGGCGCGGCCCCAGCAGAACAACTATCGCTTGGACGGCGTGAGTCTCAATGATTACGCCAACGGCGCCCCTGGCAGCGTGCTGGGCGGAAGCCTGGGTGTCGACGCGATCGAGGAATTTTCCGTCATCACCAGCAACTATGAGGCGGATTATGGCAAGACCTCCGGAGGCGTGGTGAACGCGATCACGCGATCGGGGACCAATCAGATTCACGGCAGCGCTTACGAGTTTCTGCGCAACAGCGCCCTCGACGCCAAGAATTATTTCGACGTGGGCAACATTCCGCCCTTCAAGCGGAATCAGTTTGGCGGAACCCTAGGCGGGCCGATCGTGAAGAATCACACGTTCTTCTTTGCTGACTTCGAGGGCATCCGGCAGTCGAAGGGCATCACAACGGTTGCGACTGTGCCCTCAGACACCGCTCAAATGGGTAAGCTCTTCAGCATCTACGACCCCAACAAAAATCCTCACTGCCCCGTCGGTACCCCCACGTCGGATCAAGCATGTCAGGTCACCGTGGATCCAGCCGCCCAAGCGTATTTCACTTTTTATCATCATCCGAACCAAGGCTTGTTGGCAGGGAGTAGCGGCGATCTTGGAGTATATACATTCGCCGGCCAACAGATCGTCAACGAAAACTTCTTGACCGCCCGCGTCGACCACAAGTTCTCTCAGAACGACAGTTTGTTCGGCACGTACATGTATGACAAGACGCCGTATTCATCTCCCGACGGTCTGAACAATGTTGAGTTCAGCACCTTGACTGCAAGACAGTTCGTTGCCATCGAAGAGACGCACATCTTCACGCCCAAGTTTGCGAACTCAATCCGCATCGGGGGCAATCACGAAGCGGTGAACAATAATGAGAGCTTGAAAGCGATCAATTCGGACGCCGCCAGAACCGATCTGGGCGTCGGGGGCACGGCATTTGCAGGCCGGGCTGCGAGCCAGGTTCTCATCGGTGGCGGAGTGAGCGACTTCTCCGGAGGAATTGGGGGAAGCCCAACTTACTTCTACCACTGGAATTCGCTCCAAGCCTATGACGACGCGTTCTACACCAAGGGCACGCATTCGATCCGGTTTGGCGCGGCCTTCGAACGCATGCTGCTCAACGTTGTCGCGGATACCGATCCAAATGGAATTTGGCGCTTCCTCGATTTGGCCAGCTTCCTCACCAACAATCCCACCAAGTTCCAGGGCGGAATCGCCAGCACTCTTTCGCCGCGAAATCTTCGGCAGAATATATTTGGCCTGTATTTCCAGGACGACTGGCGCTGGAAGTCGAACCTGACTTTGAATCTGGGGCTGCGCTACGAGATGTCCACGGTGCCATCGGAAACCAGCGGCAAGATTGCCAATCTTCGAAATATTATGGACCCGTTGCCAGTGTGTGGCACGCTTAAGTACGGCGGTTGCTCGGCCACTGGTTCTTTCTTCAACAATCCTACCTTGCACAACTTTGAGCCGCGAGTTGGTTTTGCCTGGGATCCCTTCCGCAACGGAAAGACCGCAGTGCGTGGGGGGATTGGACTTTTTGATGTGCTGCCCCTGCCCTATCAGTTCGTCCTGATGACGACTCAGTCTGCTCCCTTCTTTTCCTACACCTCAATCAACGGCCCCGGGGCAGGGACCTTCTACAACGGCCTCACGAGTTTTCCCAACAACACACTGCGCTCTACCTACGTGCAGCACGCTAAGCGCGATTACGTGGTTCAGTGGAATTTCAATGTTCAACAACAGCTAACTCCGAGTCTGGCCGCAATGGTTGCGTACGTGGGGTCGCGAGGCATACATCAACCGTTCAAAGTGGACGAAGCGGACCTGACCATCCCGCCGCTGACTCCGCTCGGGTATGTTTGGCCGAAGGTGGATGTTTTCGGAAATGCCTTTTCATCGCCGTTATGCGCCGGGAGCGACGTAAACGGTCCCCCTGACGATCCATCCTGCGCTCCTCCCCCAACTGTCAATGGGAACTATGGATCGATTCGCGGACTGTTTTACGAGGGACACTCTTACTACAACGCGCTGGAAGCGCAACTGTCCAAACGCTTGAGCCACGGATTTCAGGTGCAAGGGGTCTTCACCTGGGCGAAGAGCATGGACACCAGTTCAGCATCCGTCGCCGGGGACACATTCGGGAACTCGATCTCGAGCCTTCACTGGTTCGACATGAGATTGAGCCGCGGCCTCTCCGATTTCAATGTGGATAAGACTCTGGTGGTGAACGGAACTTGGGAGCTGGGGACTCCGAAGTCTCTCGCCGCGCCCGCGCAATGGGCATTGGGCGGATGGGAACTTGGGATTATCTTCACCGCCAGCGGCGGTGTCCCCTTCACGCCCACCTGGGGAACCGGATCGGACCCACAATTCAGTCAAAGCAGCGACGATTGGGCATTCCCGAACCGGCTGGGCGGATCCGGGTGCAATTCGCTCACCAATCCCGGGAATCCGATCAACTACATCAAGACAAACTGTTTCGGCGTTCCAACCTGGCCGGGCGACATGACTTCCTGGGCGGCAAACTGCGACGTAACGCCCCCGAATGCCCAACCGGCTCCCTCGAATCCACCCCAACCGCCGTTTGTTGCGCCTTTCCCGCAATGCTTTAATCTTCGCGGCAATGCGGGCCGCAACATCCTGATTGGTCCGGGTGTCACGTCGCTGGACTTCTCCCTGTTCAAGAACAACTACATCAAGAGCATCTCAGAGCGGTTCAACATCCAGTTCCGCGCCGAGATTTTCAATATTCTCAATCATCCCAATTTCGCTCCGCCGATTCAGGGAGTTAACACAGATATTTTCGACGGCACCGGTACCCCGAACCCGACAGCGGGCTTGTTGACCAAGACCACCACAACGGCGCGGGAGATTCAGTTTGCGGTCAAAGTGATCTTTTAGTCCGATGGTAGAGATTCTGATTGTTTCAGGCGCAGCCGGTTGATCATTCTCAGCCGGCCTGCTTCAACGTAGTTTCCGGTGGGCGATTCCATTGCTAATCCGCTACGGACTCTCCATGACCACGATCGCATGACTACCATCACTGACGCCGGGAAGACCGTCATGGCATCCCCTGCCGAGCGCGACGTTGCTCAGCGCGCACGCCATCGCATCGCGCGGCGGCTCCTCCCCTTCCTGTTCCTGCTTTACGTGATCGCATTTCTCGATCGCATGAACGTTGGGGCGGCGGCGCTCCAGATGCCGCATGATCTCGGGTTCAGCGAGGGCGTGATCGGCATGGGAGCGGGAGTTTTCTTTCTCGGCTACTTCCTGCTGGAGATTCCAGGAGCGCTGATCGTGGAACGATGGGGCGCTCGCCGCTGGATCGCGCGCATCATGATTACCTGGGGCCTGATGACGGTGTTGATGGCGTTCATCCACACTTCCCGGCAATTCTACGTCGTGCGCTTCCTGGTGGGAGCTGCCGAGGCGGGCTTCTTGCCGGGGGTCATTGTTTACCTCACCTATTGGTTCCGGTATCAGGATCGGGCCAAAGCCGTCGCATTTTTCTATGCGGCCAATCCTCTCTCCTATGTGATCGGTTCGCCGCTGGCCGGGTTGTTGCTGGGCCTCTCGTGGCTCGGGATGCGAGGCTGGCGATGGTTGTTCATCATCGAAGGAATTCCGGCCGTGGTAGTGGGGGTAATCACTCTCTGGTATTTAACCGATTGGCCGCGTCAGGCCGACTGGCTTCCCACCGACGAAAAATTATGGATCACCACCGAGTTGCAACGCGAAAAAGAAGCCAAGAAGCGTCGCCATTCCTACAACGTGTGGCAGGCGCTGCGCCATCGGGACGTGATCCTGTTGACTGGGTGCTACTTCTGCGCCATGACTGGCAGCTACGGGATTGCGTTCTGGCTTCCCACTATTCTGAAGCGCCTCTCGGGATCGAGTGATCTGAGGGTAACGCTGTTAGCAGCGCTTCCCTACATAGCCGCATTCATCACCCAACAGGTGAATGGTTGGCACTCCGACCGTACTCGAGAACGCCGCTGGCACGCCGCGATACCTGTTTTCCTCTGCGGGGTAGCGCTTGCGTTGGCGGTTGTTTACCGCACCAACCTGCCGGTTTCCATCGGGCTTTTTGTTATCGCGGGCGGTGCGTTCTATGGCTTTCAGCCGGTCTTCTGGGCCGTGCCCACGATGTTTCTGAGCGAGTCGGCTGCCGCCGCTTCCATCGGGCTGATCAACGCTGTGGGCAATTTGGGCGGATTTGTGGGGCCGATGGTGATGGGCTATCTCGCCCACCGCACGCATTCTTTTTCCGCAGGCCTGCTGTATCTGGTGGCAAGTCTGTTCGTTTCGGGTGTTTTGATGCTTGTGGTTGGAAGGCAGGTTCCGGTGGGGCAGGTGAGTTCCATCTGAAGAAAGAGAGAGGCTTCATGTTGCGATCCAAGTTTTTCTTATTCGCGGGGACGTTTCTTGGTTGCATCCTGTCGTTGGGCGCGGAGAATTCCGCTGCCCAGAACTTCAAGCTCTACGTCGGAAACAGCCGGGGCGACGACATCAGCATTATCGATCTGGCCTCTCTGAAGGTGACTGGAGAAATCAAGGCGGGCGAGCGTGTGCATGGAGTATGCGTTCAGGCCGACGGCAAGCGGCTATTCGCAACCGTCGAGACCGACCACACTCTGAGGATCATCGACACCGCGAGCCAGCAGTCCGTCGCAACCGTAAAAGTGTCGGGTCGTCCCAACCAGTGCGCCGCGACTCCGGACGGAAAATATGTTGTGGTTCCCATCCGCGATGGAGACAGCGTGGACATTATCGACGTGAAACAGCAAAAAATCGTGAAGAGCCTGCCGATCAAGGAGCCGCACAACGCCCTGAACACTGGCAGCAACCGGTTCATCTACGTGAGTTCGATGGGCGGGAACGAGGTCGACCTGATCGATCTGGAGAAAATGGATTACGCCGCGCACATTCCCGTAGGCGGCAGGCCTCGGCCCTATGTGGTCTCCCCGGATGGAAACACCATGTACGTCGCGCTGGCCAATCTGCACGGATTTTCGATTGTCGACATCTCGGGGAAAAAAGCTCCTGAGCGCGTGGAAATCCCCGCCGAACATGCGACTCTGCGAAAGTTGGAATACGAAACCCCCGACACGCTCACCCACGGATTGGCGCTTACTCCGGATGGGAGCGAGCTCTGGGTTTCCAGCCTGCTGGATGATTCCATGTACATCTACGACGTCAAGGCAAAGAAAGTCACGGGACGAGTAGGGACGGGTACGGGGCCGAACTGGATCGTGTTCACTCCCGACGGCAAGTACGCCTGCGTCAGCAACACCGATACTGACGATGTTTCCGTGATTGACGTAAAAGGCCGGCGGGAGGTCACACGCGTGAAAGTTGGGAAGGTCCCGAAACGACTGGCGGTAGCGACTGCTCCCGCCGCCCGCGGGAAAATGCGCTGAGCTGTTTTTAATGTCCCGTTAATGACAGTTTCAGGTTCGTCTGAGATCGTAAAATTGGAGGATCCACTTGAATTTATCGAAAGCAACGCTCTTGTCGACCGTACTTCTGACATTTGCCATCGGCGTCTGGGCGCAGAATAAAGCGCAGGACAAAGCTCCGTTAAAACTCTTACACTCGACGCCGCTCCCAGAGCTTCACGACGGTGATTTTGACCACTTGACCCCGGACGTTGCGGGCAACCGGCTGTTCGTCACGGCAGAGGAAAATTCAAAAGTTCTGGTCTTTGATCTGAAGACGAATAAGCTCATCCACACCTTCTCCGATCTCAAGGCGCCCCACTCGATGCTATATCGGGCTGACCTAAAGAAGCTTTACGTGGTCGATAGCGACCCAGGTGAGGTAAAGATCTATGACACCGATTCCTACAAACCGGCCGGAAGCATCAAGCTTCGTGAAGGCGCGGACGCCAGCGGTTACGATCCTTCCTCGAAATACCTCTACGTAGTCAACGGTGGCAAGGATGCCAAGCTGCCCAACGCCTTCATCAGCGTGGTTGACGTCGCTACCGGCAAAACCGAAGCTGATATCAAGATCGACTCCAACGATGTGGAGGGCGTGGTCTTTGAGAAATCAGGGCCGAGGATGTTCGTCAATGTCCGCGGTAAGAATGCAGTGGAAGTTTATGATCGAACCAGCCGGGAGCTCAAGGCAACTTGGTCAGTTGCAGAGGCGGGAAAGAATCCTACATCTATGGCGTTCGACGAGGATGCCCATCGTCTGTTTCTGGGTACTCGCGTTCCCGGAAAGCTGGTAGTGGTGGATTCTGATTCGGGCAAGGTGGTCACCAGTTATCCGGCCGCGGCCATGATTGACGACTTGGCGTATGACAGCCAGAGTAAGCGCATATACTTTGCCGGAACCGAATTTATGGACGTGTTCCATGAGACCGATCCCGACCATTATGACCGCATCGGACACATTGCAACCGCGTTCCGGGCGAAGACTGGTGTCCTGGTCCCTGAATTGAACCGCTACTACCTCGCGGTTCCGCATCACGAAAAACAGACGGCGGAGTTACGCGTCTACGAAGTTTTGCCGTAGCGGGTTCTATTACCTACTGCCGCGGTTCAAGGGAGAGGCCAACCGCCGAAAGCTCGGCAGCGATGACCTCTCCCATGTCCCTCGTACTGGCATGGCCCCCGATGTCGCGGGTTCGAACATCGGAGTGCGCCAGCACTTTGAAGATGGCTTGCTCGATCGCGTGCGCCGCTTCTTTCTCGCCGAGATGTTCGAGCATCATCGCGCCTGACCAGATCTGGGCTACCGGATTGGCGATCCCTTTCCCGGCGATGTCGGGAGCCGAGCCATGTACCGGCTCAAAGGTCGAGGGATATTCCCTTTCAGGATTCAGATTGGCGGAAGGCGCAAGCCCCATCGATCCCACAACCGCCGCTCCGAGATCGGAAAGTATGTCGCCGAAAAGATTCGATCCCACAACCACATCGAACCAGTCGGGATGAGCGACGAAATGCGCGGTCAGAATGTCGATGTGGTATTGGTCGGTCTTTACGTCAGGATACTTCTTTGAAATTGCGGCAAAGCGCTCGTCCCAGAAGGGCATGGAGTAGACAATTCCGTTGGACTTGGTGGCCGACGTGACATGCTTTTTCCGCGTGCGAGCCAGTTCGAAGGCATAGGTGATGATGCGGTCGCAGCCGCGGCGGGTGAAGATACTCTGCTGTATCGCCATGTCGAACTCGGTATCCCGGTTCATCCGTCCGCCGACCTCCGAGTACTCCCCTTCATTGTTTTCCCGGATGATGATGAAGTCGATATCACCGGCCTTGCGTCCGCTGAGCGGACTTGTGATGCCTTCCAGCAAACGCACCGGCCGAAGACAAACGTACTGCTGGAATTTCCGGCGAATGGGAATCAGCAAGCCCCAGAGCGAAATATGGTCGGGCACTCCTGGATAACCTACTGCGCCCAGGTAGATGGCATCAAAGGCACGCAGTTGGTCGAGACCGTCCTCCGGCATCATGCGGCCGGTCTTGAGATATCGCTCGCAACTCCAATCAAAGCGCTGCCACGAGAACGACAAATCGAAACGGCGACCCGCCGCTTCGAGCACACGAATCCCCTCGGAAACTACTTCCCGCCCAATGCCGTCGCCTTCAATCACCGCTATTTTGTAGTTCTTCAAGATCCCTCGCAGTCCCAGAGTTTTGGTTAATTCCACAACTACTTATTGCAGCGGCGCCGTCAGAGCGCGGACGTCCGGCACATCTTCGAGCTTGCGCACCAGATCGATCACCTGGTTCGCCTTTAAGCTGGGCCACTCTGCGAACGCGGCGCAGCCACGGAACTTTTCCGCAACCTCGTCGTAGCTCATGGGGTCGCTTGGGCTCCCCTTGCCAAAATCCGCCCGGCCCGAAATGTTACGTCCATCCTTCAACGTGATCTTAAGGATGGTTGTCATCTTATCGTAGCCCGCTCTCTCCGCCTCGGGGTCGACATAGAAGTGAACTCGCTCGATCATCTGCTTCACATCGTCGCGTTTCGCCACTGTATCCGTGAATTTTGTCTGATCCGCCTTCCCGTCCAGCAGCAGAATCGCCATGCAAAACTCCATGCTGAACTTTGCTTGTAACCCGGTCGTCGGACGGTGATGAATCAGAGTGTTGGGCATGTTCCGACTTGTGCCAACCTCCACGCGTTCGACATCAGCGGCTCGGATGGAGTTGGCACGAATCAGACGCAGGAGTTCGGTCATGCCGGGATGAGTCAGGGAACCCGAGGGGAAGGGCTTGATGGAGACGCCGGGGTTCTGCAAGGTCCATGGATTGCCTAATCGATCCACAATCGCGGAGGGATCGTAAGTGCCGCCATAGGCATGAAAGAAACCGCGTTGCGCTTCCAAAATCTGTTCCGCCGCGGTCCAGCCGATCGCGGCGAAGTCGGCTGCAACCACGCCTGATTCAGTGGCATGGCCCGCCTGAAATGGCTTCATCATGGTGCCGAAGTTTTCGCGCAGGCCAGCAGCGTGGCTGGCGGCCACTCCGAATGCCCGTGAGGTGCGAACCACGTCCAAACCTTTGAGCTTGGCGCACGCGGCAGTCCCCCCGAAGACTCCGCAAGTGCCAGTCGAGTGAAATCCATCTTCATAGTGGCGCGGAGAGATTGCCTCCGCGATCTTGCACTCCACCTCGACCCCACTGTGGTAGGCGACCAACAAATCCTTGCCACTCCTGGCTTCGACCTCGGCTGTCGCCAGGGCCGCGGGAAGCACGCAGACCGTGGGATGAACCAGCAACCCGTACACTCGGTCCCTGCCCGCGGCGAGCTGAGTGTCGTCGAAGTCGTCGACGTGGATGGCCACTCCGTTGGCAAAGGCGGCGAAGCGGGCCGGAAGCCGCACCGCGGATCCCAGCACCGCCGCGCCGCCGCGTGGGGGAAAACCAAAAGGCTTCAGATACTCTTGAATCAGTTTCCAGGTCTCGGCTTTGGACCCGCTGAGAGCCAGTCCAAGACCATCCAAAATCGACTTCTTGCCCAGTTCGAGTGCTTCCGCGGGGATGTCTGCGAACTTCAGGTTCACGACAAACTCAGCCGTATGCGCGGTCAACTTTTGAACTTGCGGAAAGCTCGGTTCAGCCGCCGCCTGAGCCGTGGACGGTGCGCTCTGCGCGCTGGCAAACCTTGCCTCGGAGGCTCCCAGCAGTCCTAACGAGGCTCCAGCCCCGGCTGCATTTCTCAAGAACGCTCGCCTTTTCATTCCGCTGCCCATACCGTGTCACCGTTCATTTCAGTTCGTTCTTGTATACGTGGCCGTCTTTCATAACGAACTGCACGCGCTCAAGCTCTGTGATGTCGGCGATGGGATCACCCGCGACCGCGACCATATCTGCGAACTTGCCCGCTTGCACGGAGCCTACCCGGTCCTGCCATCCCATCAGTTGCGCAGCCTCCGAAGTTGCAGCTCGAATCGCCTGCACCGGGCTCATACCAAACTTCACGAGGTATTCGAATTCCTTGGTCTGCGTACCGTGGGGGAAAGGTCCGACTCCGGAACCGAATGCCACTTTGACTCCCGCCGCCAGGGCCTTGCGAAAGCTGCGTTCGGACACTTCCGCGACGCTGTGCCCTTCATATTTCTTCATGTCGTGTTCGCGATCAAGCTGATAGTGGTAGAGAGTCGGCACAAGATAAATTCCCTTTTGCACCATCAGCTTGATGTCGCCATCATCGAGATCGGCGCCGTGTTCGAGCGACTCGACGCCTGCGTTTAAACAGTTGCGCACGCCTTCTCCGGCGAAGGCGTGGCAGGAAACCTTGCGCCCCTTCTTGTGAGCCTCGTCGACGATGGCGTTCACTTCTTCCGCGGTGAAAGTAGGGGGGCTTACGAGCTTGCCATCGCTGGTGAAATGAAAGTCGTAAGCCGCGTACACCTTGATTAGATCCGCGTCGTGCGCGACCTGATCGCGAACGGCTTCTCGGGCCGCCCATGGCGAGTCCACCACCTGCAGCGCGCTGGGCACGGGGACCTCGGGGGAATAACCACGCATGATGAACCCGCCCGTCGTTTGAATTCCCCGGGTCGCCACCTGCATGCGAGGCCCCCAGACGATGCCGCGGTCAATCGCGTTGCGCAAGTCCACATCGCTGTACATCGCACCCAGTGTCTTGAGATCGCGCAGTGTGGTGAAGCCGACCATCAGGTCTTTCTGCGCGTTGGCGAGCGCAGTCAGCGTACGGTACTGGTAAGAGTCGCGCAGGATTTGGTTATCGAAATCGGGTCCGTTGCCGAAGACGTGAGTGTGGGCGTCGATGAGACCGGGAAGCACCGTAGCGTGACTCAGATCCACAACTTCAGCGTCCGCGGGCACCTGCACTTGCTCTGCCGGACCTACCCTGGCAATGCGATTCCCTTTGATCAATATCACTTGATTGGCGGCGAGCTTCTCGGTTCCGTCGAACAGCCGGCCGGCGCGGACCACAATCCAGTGATCTGTAATCCCATGATCCGTCGGCGAGGTCGATTGAGCGGGAGCCAGGGCGCAGAACACTAGCAGGAAACCGGCACCGTATTTCTTTAGCATGGCGGGATGTCCATCGTGGCGGGTCCACATTAACACCCAATGAACGTCAGATGAAACGTTATTCAGGATCGCGAGATACTGCTGGTCAAAAGAGTCGGGGAAGGCAAATTAACGTTTTCTGAATAAGTTTTCATCTGACTTCTCCAACGGTTTCGGTACGAACCGCAATATACTTGGTGGGCGGGCAATCGGATGCGTATTTTGCTGGTCGAGGACGAGACCAAGGTGTCGAGTTTTGTAGCGCGGGGATTGACCGAGGAGAGGTTTGTGGTTGATGTCGCCGCGGATGGCAAGTCGGGGTTGGATCTGGCGACAACCTACCACTACGATCTCGTGATTCTCGATCTCATGCTGCCCCTACTGGATGGCAGCCAGGTTCTTCGCCGGCTGCGGATGGAGAACGTTCACGTTCCCGTTCTAATCCTGACCGCGCGCGACACGGTGGTGGACAAAGTCGACAATTTCGAAGCCGGCGCCGACGATTACCTGACCAAGCCCTTCGCCTTCGCCGAGTTGCTGGTGCGGGTGAAAGCTCTGCTGCGTCGCGGACCCGTCAGCAGCAGCAGTGTGGTGCGCGTGGCGGATCTCGAACTCGATCGTCTGGCGCAGCAGGTCAGACGCGCGGGGAAACGGATCGACCTGACGGCCAAGGAATTTTCCCTTCTGGAATATCTTATGTCGAATGCCGGCAGAGTCCTGTCGCGAACCATGATTATCGAGCACGTGTGGGATCAGAGCTTCGATGGGATCACCAATATCGTCGACGTGTACGTCCGGCACCTGCGCAGCAAGGTGGACGACGCTTTCGATCCGAAGTTGATTCGCACCGTGCGCGGAGTGGGCTATACCATCGGCCACGGTACGCAAACATGATGAATACCCGGTCTTTGCGCTTTCGCATCACGGCATGGTATGCCGGCCTGCTGGCGGGAACGCTGGTGGTCTTCGGTGCTTCCGTATACGTGGGTCTGGAACGATACCTGGATTGGACTTTGCAGCGAACCCTGTTGGCGGAGTGCCGCACCATCTCCACCCAATTGCTGTCGCAATTACCGGCCAAGGACACGGCATGGCTGGCGACTGAAATCAATGAGGCTTACGCCCCCGAGGTGAACGGTCTCTTTATTCGCGTCGTCCACCAGACCGTAGGCGTGGTCTACCTTTCGGGCGCGCCCAAGGACGGCACCTTTGACCCGTCGCGAATTCCATTTCCCAGTGACCGGGAAATGGATGGTTCCCGGAAACTTCAATTCGAATCCGGCAATCGCCTGCTTATCAATTCGATGACCGTTGCCATGCCCGACGGAAACCGTTTCCTCGTCGAAAGCGGCGCCCCCTACCATCAAATTGAGGTCGCACTGCATGGGCTTTTATTGACCTTTGCCATCTACATGCCCTTCGTCGTCTCTCTCGCCGTGGCGGGCGGATACTGGCTCATGAGGCGGTCCCTGCAACCCGTGGACGAGATTACGAAAAGGGCGGAAGGGATCACTTCCACGAACTTGAGTGAGCGCCTGCCGGTGATACGCTCCGGTGACGAGTTGGAGCGGCTCTCCATGTCCCTGAACCGCATGATCGAGAGGCTCGATAACGCCTTCGAGCACATCAACCGCTTTTCCGCTGACGCTTCTCACGAGCTGCGAACGCCCCTAACCATTCTGCAATTAGAACTTGAAAGCATTGCGCAAAACCCCCGTAGGGATGCGTCTCTGGGAGATCAGATCGGCAGCGCGCTGGAAGAAACTCACCGGATGTCCCGGATCGTCGAAAGCCTGCTGACTATCTCGCGTCTCGACGCCGGCGAAGTGAAGATGGATAAATCGCACTTGGATCTCGGAGACCTGGCCGCGTCGACGGCAGGCGAAATGAAGTTGTTAGGGGAGGAGAAATCCATCGGGCTGCGCATCCATGCAGAATCTGGAGTTCGTGTGCTCGGAGACAAGATTCGACTCCAGCAGGTAATCGTAAACCTCATCGATAACTCCATCAAATACACACAGGTAGGTGGCATGATTGAGGTCCGCGTTGGCCGGGAGGGCAATGTTGCGGTCCTCGAAGTTTCCGACAACGGCCTCGGCATCCCGGCTCACGATCTGCCGCACGTGTTCGAACGCTTCTTTCGCGCCGACAGGGCCCGTTCCCGCGCCAGCGGCGGAGCCGGGCTCGGGCTCTCCATCGTCAAAGCGATCTGTGCCGCTCATAACGGCGAAATCAAAGTCTCGAGCCAGGAAGGCCGGGGCAGCAGCTTCCGCGTGGAACTCCCAGTGCTCCCGGTTTTTGCGAACGAGGGAGTCAACGCTGCGCTTCGGGAAATCTAAGTCGGAGCACTACTCGCAACATGGCCGACTCTGGTTGGAGTTCTTGCCTGCCTATGCCCCGGAATTCAAACCTGTGGAGTATTTATGGTCGCGCTGGAAACAGCACGAGTTACCCAACTTCTACAAACTTTCGGGCAGACTGCCAGAAGGCGATCACTAGGGTAGGCCGCTTGCGCATACGACGAAGCAGGCCGGCCTGCGCGTGATGGCGCATTTTCTTAGTTAGGATCCAGTAGCTTAGAGGAGCACGACATGGCAATTCCGTATTACCACGTTGATGCATTCACGGGTGAGCTCTTTGCAGGCAACCCGGCGGGGGTCTGCATCCTTCCCGCTTTTCTCGCAGATAGCATCATGCAGAAAATTGCGGCTGAGAACAGGCACAGCGAGACCGCTTTTGTTGTTCCTCGCTCTGATGGTGATTTCGACTTGCGCTGGTTTACACCCAAAGTCGAGGACGACCTATGCGGGCATGCGACCTTGGCATCCGCCTATGTGCTCGCGCTACGGAAGCACAACGTGTGGCCGGTTCGTTTCCACACCCGCAGCGGCATGTTGATCGTCGCCCAGAGCCAAGACAGCTTTGTAATGGACTTTCCTGCCATGCCACCCCAACCCTGTGAGACGCCAGCCGGCCTCTTACCAGCCCTGGGCTTGATAGACATGGGTTTGAAAGCGCCTCTGGTAATGAAATCGCGCGATTACCTCGTGGTGGTGGACCAGGCTGAGCAGGTGCGAGCGCTCTCGCCCGATATTGCCGCTCTTGCCAAACTGGACGCCGGGCGCGGAACCATTGTGACCGCTGCCGGCGAGGGTGACGTGGATTACGTGTGCCGAATGTTTCTACCGTCGGTCGGTATCGATGAGGACCCCGCGACCGGCTCGATACACTGCATACTGGCTCCATATTGGGCGGGGCGACTGGGTAAGGACACCTTCCGTGCGCAACAACTCAGCGCCCGCGGTGCATCCATGCAGTCCACAATCAGCGGCGATCGCGTGAAGATCGCCGGCCGGGCACGCCTGTACCTTCAAGGCACGCTCGAACTCTAAAGCGTCTGCCTCCAGAGCGAGAACCTGACACGCACTCTTGTCAACGAATTCGTGACAATTCGCCCGTGAAGAGGCGACGAGGCTTTGGCGATGGCCGGAAGACAGCAGAGAAATCCAGCAGTGTCACTATATTGTTCAATTCTCAATAAGTGCTTGAAAGATTGGTCGCGGAGAGACGATTTGGTCTCCGACCCCCTGGTCCCGAACCAGACTCTGGCATTTGTTGAACTCTATTGAATTCTGTAAGCCACAAACCGTTGCGTCGTTCTCCTCAGGTTCCCCGAGGATTTCCGCCCGATTCCAATGTCGCATAAGGTTCACAGTCCCCGACAGACTCATTCGAGCCATCCTCACCGACCCCATGAGCAGCATCCAGTTCCAATGCGAGCTGAGACTTTAGCCCTCGAGCCGAATGCTCGAGTTCGGCCTTAAGCCGCGCTGCGTGAGCCAGCATGCTGTGCAGCCGCTTTGGACCCAGCACCAGGAGTCCGAGCATCAGCAGGAAGAGGAGTTCAATTCCGAAACCCACGATTACTCCTTGGTTATTGCGTTGTCGCTGGTGGTGGTGGTTGTGCCGACTGGCTTGTCTTCGTCAGCTTTCATGGCTGACTTAAACCCGCGGATGCCCTCGCCGATCCCTTTGCCGAGTTCGGGAAGTTTCTTAGGTCCGAACACCAGCAAGGCAAGGCCAAAGATCACCAGCAGATGCATAGGTTGAAACAATCCTTCTAACATATGGCTCCTTAGGTTGAGTGAGATACGTCTTACTAACTACAATACGGGCGCCGCAACCAAGAGTCAGAAGCGGCGCCCGCCTACTGCAAGGGAGAGCTTACAACGACTAAAAGCCGCGTCGAACCGAATCAGCTTCGACGGCAAGCCGGTTAACCAGCGTAAAGAACGCCTGCGATTGACCCAGGAACAGGAGATCGTCAGTGAAGGCCTTGATCGTGGCGACCGCTCCCCCGTGCTGTGTCAGAGTTGGCCGAATCACGGAACATTGAGGCAGACTCTTGCTGATGAATCCGCAGGGCTCAGGCAGAATCAGGTTCGTCTGAGTTAGCTCCGTTGCGGGGTTATTGAGATTGGGGAACGTGAGCCCGGTTTCGGGATCAGTCACTCCCGCCAAAGGCGCGTTTACCGCGTTGCCAGCCTTGTCATGCCAGAGGCCGAAGTGGTCAATCTCAACTCCACCAATACTGACCAGAATGCGGAGAACTTCAGCGTCGGTCGCCTTGAAGGCCAGAGTGGGATACAGGCTCGCTCCACCCTGCTCTATGAATGCGAAGTGAAATCCGGCCGTGTTTGCGATCGCCTGCATGCGGGACTCTTGCGGGGTCGCAGGAGGAACCGGTTGAGGCTGGTTGGGAGGCGTGTCGGTGTCGTTCAATGGTATGGCCGGCTGATGCTCAATGGTGAAGGGTCCGCTGAACTTCGCTCCGAAATCGGGATTTTTTCCGCTGCGGTAGCGTGTGTACCAGCTAAGGTCAACGTTCAGCTTCAGCAGGTTGGTCAGCCGTCCGATATTCTTGGCGCCGGTCGCCTGACTGCTGGGCAAGGTTCGGAACGCATCCAGGTCGACGGGCTCCTCTCCCTTGGAAATCAGGTAGGCGTTCAGGAAGGCCGCGTGACTCAATTCATCATCCGTGTTATCGGCAATGTATTGCGCCATGTCGCCGTCAAGGTTGCTGAGCGCGGCGATGTAAGCCGGATTGCCCCCCTGCACTCCTCCCAATTCGTTATACTGCTGCCACAGATCTGCCTCGATGAGCTCTGCTGCCGCGGCAAACCGCAAGAGCGCTGCGTCGCCTTTGGAAAGCTTGCCTGTGCTACGCGCCGCTTGCGCGATGCTCTCGTTCCCCAGCAAAGCCCCGGCCGACAACGTTGCGCCGGCAATCCCCAGGCCCTTGAGGAAAGAGCGCCTCTTGACTACACCCTGCCAGTGATGTTGAACACTTTGTTCCGTTGAAGAGGGTATTGCTTCAGTTGAGTTTTCGGACACAATCGCCGATGGAGGATTATTTTCTTTCATCTTCATTTTCGACTTTCCTTTTGTTTATGATTTTGTTCCAGCGGTACTGTGCGTTAGACGCTGCGGCAACCTGCAAGATGCCCGACGAATGTCATTTGATTGTCAACTCTCTTGCTTCCACGGGAATGAACACATCACCGCCGCGGTCGCAGCCAAGGCTGAGTTGCTAACTCGACTGCAACGCGCTGATCGCCCCGTTTCCATATTGTCCCTCTGGCTAAATATAGAACGTTGTTAGTCGACTGTTATTCCCTCATCCGCACAAGTATTTTCTTCCGGTCGGTTGCCTGTTCGGATAGAACGTTCTACCCAACGAGCCACTAGAGAGAGCCCGCACCGCGTTCGCGCGTGACGTTGACGAGCCAGGCGACTCCCATACTGATGGCATAGAGGCCGATCATCGGGGCGGCGAACAGGCACATATTCAAAATGTCCGCAGTGGGTGTCACGATTGCCGCGACTACGAAAATGACAAGCATAGAGTACTGCACGTTCCGCCACATCCAGCGAGCGGTAATCACCCGCATCAAAGCCAGAAAGAACACGAGAATTGGCATTTCGAACATCAGTCCGAGACCGACGATGATGGTCGCAAACAGCTTCGTGTACTCCCCAATCGTAATCATTGGCTGGAAGCGTTGGCCGTAGCCGATTAAGAAGTCCAAAGACGCCGGATAGACCATCTTGTACCCGAAAAGCCCTCCGGAGATGAATAGTCCCACCGTACTCAGTAAGAATGGCAGAACGTAGCGTTTTTCCCGGCGGTACAGTCCTGGGGCGATGAACAACCACAATTGATAGAACACAACGGGAGAAGCCGCAAACAACCCGGCGACCAAGGCCACTTGTAAATACAGATTGAAGGGTTCAGTGGGATTTAAGTACACCAATCCGCCGGCGATCCCGTGGTGACGCAGTGCCTGAACAATGGGTTGCTGCATGAGACCGAAAATATGGTCAGCGAAGGACCAGCACGCGATAAATCCGATCATTACGGCAACCACTGAGACAAATATCCGTTTCCTCAACTCTTCGAGGTGAGCGATGAGTGAGACCGATCGTCCGTGAAGATCCAGAACGGAAGCAGCTGCGTCAGCCACGGGCAACCTCTGTTGTAAGTCCGTAAGACGTTCGCGCCACCATTGCCTCCTACCTATTCTCCATTGCGATATGCGGTACAACGTGTTCCCCTATCCCAGGGCTACCGGAACGGCGCAACATACCATGCGCAGTAAGTTGCCACGCCACTCAGCAGAACGCCCTTAACTCCGACAGATTATGAGAACATACAACTGCTCATGTCATGGCGTTGTAAAATGTTGACCTCTATCTGTTCAGATTTCTTTTCCTCGCTGAAATGTTTGCTCAGCTCTTCACGAAGCTGCAGGCGAACCCGCCACAGACGGGCCTTTATTGCGGAGTGACTCATGTTCAGCACGACGGCAGTCTGATCGATGGAAAGCCCTTCAATGTCACGCAAAACAAAAACCGTTCGCGAGATGGGGTGGAGATTTCTCAACGCGTTGACCAGAATGGCCCTTAATTCCGAGGCCCAGCAGAGTTGTTCAGGATTCGGAGCCCAATCGGTCACCTCCGTGGGAAGAAGGTCGCCATCAGCTTGAAAAGCCTCATCCAGAGAGGTCTCTCTCGTCGAGCGTTGATTGCGCAGCTTCATCAGCGACTGGTTCACGGTGATGCGAATCAGCCAGGTTGAGAACTGGCAGGCTTCCCGAAAGCTCTCCAGGTGCTGGTAGGCCTTAAAGAACGCTTCCTGTACCGCATCCTGCGAATCTTCTCTGTTATGCGTGACGCTCTGAGCGATACGGAACAGCTTGCGATCGTATCGCGTCACCAGTTGCTCGAAGGCGGAAACATCTCCATTCTTGCAGGCATGGACTAGATCCATGTCGTCGCTCGCCTTCTCCGATACTTCGAATTTTGCAGAGTGTGCCGCCATATGGTTCAAACCGCTTGGGTCGAAAACGAAAGCCATCTCGGGTGCAATTACATCCAGGGTCTGGGACTTACTGCACCACCACCTTGCCCGTCATTTTGGGATGGACCGAGCAGTAGTAGGGATACGTTCCCGCCTTGGAATACGTGTAGGAGAACTTTTCGTCGGTATCCTTCACCTTTGAGTTGAACACACCGTCAGTGCTGACGACGGTGTGCGGAATGTCATCCCGGTTTATCCAGGTCACTGTGGCTCCGACCGATACCGTGACCGTTTGCGGTCCGAAACTGAAGTTATCAATTGTTACTTCTGCTGTAGCCGGCGAAGGTTGCGCATTCGCCGTGATGCCGGACGATACTGCTAACAGAATCATTCCGACCACTACCGGCAGCGCTACCCCTGAAACCCAGGCATTTGTCCTCGTCATGTCCATGTTCCTTTCTGATGTTGATCTTGGTTAATTACGTTCACGTTCCTTGCGTTCACGTTCCTTGCTACCCGGCTTCTGGAAAAGTCAACTGCCCAGCGGCGAGTCGATTACGGCAAGGCTTCGACCGCTCACGACGTAGTTCACATCGGTAATGCCCAATACCTGTTGCAACTGTTCGGCCGGAACCTTCATCGGTCCTGCCGAGGGAGCCGATCCCGGAGCCGGTTGCGGGAAGGCAGTCGACATCGCCGTGTGGAACGAGACCTTGCCTTCGACCTTTTGCATGATTTGGTGGATATGGCCGTTTAACACCGTCACCGAGCCGAACCGCTTGACGTAAGACAAGGCTTGTTCGCTGTCGTCGGTTCCCCAGCCCCAATCCGCATAGATCGTCCACAGCGGAATGTGCGCGAACAGCACAATCGGAGTGCTGGCGGAGCGGCCTTTGAGATCGGCCTCAAGCCATTCGAGTTGATCGTGACCGAGCGATCCCATGCCTCCCGCTTTCAAGTTGGCGACATTCACCAGGCCTACGAAATGCACACCCTTCTGATCGAAGCTGTACCATCCAGTCCCTTTCGTACCTTTTCCATAGCGCTCTAGATATTGCTCGCCGTTGTCGGTCAGCATGTCGTGCTCACCCGGTACAAAGTAGGTTTGTTTCGCAGCCGCTCCTCTTAGTACTTGATCGAGGGCGTCGAACTCACTTGGCTTCGAAAGCTGGCTCAGATCCCCGGTGTGAATGATGAAGTCCGGTTTGTGAGGCATGGCATTGATCTTGTTGATTGCGGTTTGCAGAGTGGCCGTTACGTCCGGATTGGCCGGCTTGTTGAAACCGATGTGGCTGTCGCTGATCTGCACAAATGTGAAGTCCCCGCCTTTAGCGGCATCTTTGCCGTAATTTCTGGCAAATGCCCGGGAAACCGGGACGCCGCCGCTCATGGTCCAGACCAGGCCAGTGCCGGCCCATGCCATACACTTCAGGAACCCACGACGATCCACACCGTCGTTGTTAAGGTCTTGCAAATTCTGATCGATAAAATCTTGCTTCTTGTCTGGCATTTGGCCTCCGTGGTTTGTGACGTTCAGAGTCGATAACTGGCACGAGTCACTTTTATTCCCGGCAAAAATCAAAGAAGGCCAGAAAGTCCGCGATGGTTTGAGGCGCAGTCCCTCGGCCAGGGTGAATTCGAAAGGGCGAGGCTCGGCTTAGCCAGGCCCGTTTACGCCGCTCAGGAAGCCACCCAGGTGCCCTGTCAGCGCTACGATGCCGACTGCCAAAAGCTCAAGGGCAAAGCGATAGCCCGGTAGGAACACCGTCCGACGTCGAGCACGGAAATGCACCCACCACACCAGCCAGATCATCACGCTTGAGACACACGCAAGTACCAAGTGCATCAAGAGAATTCCCTTCAGCTTCTGCCCCTCAAGTTGGAACTGCCACGCGAGTAGCCCAGTGGCAAGAACCGGGAGGGTTGAGACCGCCGCCGCTAGCAGGTTGTAATAGGCCGCGTCCGCCAGGCCACGGCGCTTCATCCACAGTGCTAGGAAGTCGAATGCTACCGCCGCAAGAAACAGAGCGATTGGAAAATGGATCAGGACCACATGTTGTGCGTGCTTCGCCAAGAATGCCGTCTTGAGATCGAAAGGATTTACCATTGCCTTGCCCTTCCAAACTTGCGCGGACATTAGTGCAGGGACCACGCTGCCCTATTGCTGCCGTCCGTCATGGTCCCAGTCCATTCCTCACCCTCCATAGCTGTCGGAGGAATCAGTTTTCTTCGGCTGGCGATCCGCGGGCTTTTCAACCACCCACAGTCCTTCGTCATTCAAGACATAAATAAAATCCCGCTCGTCCTGAAGCCACTTGACCACTCCTGCGAACTTTTGCACCATTCGAGGAGCGGCTGGATTCGACAAATCCCAAAGAACTAGGTCGTCGTTGGAACTGCTTCTGCGCGTCGGCGGGACACTGGTCTCGGCAATGAGCGCCAGATCACCCGTCACGTTCATCCTGCTCGAAAGGGTGGGGTCCGGCCAGGGCGTTACTCCAACTACCCTCGGTTCGGCGGGCTTGCTGATATCGATAGTCGAGACGCCCTGGTCCTTTGAGTGCTGCACGTAGAGGTAGTACTTGTCGTTCACCTTTTTCTGGATGGCCATGTCGACAACCGCCAGCCCCGCGAACGAAATGTGTGCCACCACATGAGCCTGATTGTCGGATGTTTTGGGTTTGCGATCTTTGCCCGATGCCGCACCAGACACGAGCAGCACCACGGTGAGAAGTCCCGAGGTCGCCGAGTAACGACTCCGCAGTCTGATTCTTTTGCTGTTCACAATCCGCCTCCCGTGACATAAGTCTCACTGTTGAAAACGGACTTGCTGCCGTTTTATTCCGCTTCGTTCACATAAATCCGAGACGGATCCGAGAAATCGCTGCCGCAGTGGAACATTGCCACGAGAAACGGTTTCCCTGAATTCAGGATCACGCAATGCTCTTAGTGAGAAACAAATTGTCGTGCTGAACGGAATAAATCCGAGGGGTCCGATGTTTATCTGGACGTGTCAGGAGAAATCGCGAAGAAGCCGAAGACTTGATTGGGGAAACCTCTGAGTTGAACACACCGTCAGTGCCCGCCAGGAAGCTTTGGCCGGTCCGGAAATATGACCTCTCCGAACGATCAGTAGAGAGGAGACCCGGTTCCGGAAAAGTGGGCCGACCAGCGGGAATTGTAAGAGATTGAAACAATATGGTCGGGGAGAGAGGATTTGAACCTCCGACCCCCTGGTCCCGAACCAGATTCCGGCAGTCATTGAACTCTATTGAATTCTGTAGGCCGCAAGCGGTTACCGTTGAATGAGTTGCGGCCTCACCCTGGCGCATTGTTGCTCTCTATTGAGCCTTGATGCTCCGGCCGCTACAAAATCGTCTACACTCGGCAGGGTAAAGCCGAGTATTGTGCGGCGTGCCGACCCAGCTTTTTCGCCGGCCGGGAGTAGTTCCAGTGGCGTCGGTGTCCCGGGTGCTGGGCGTCGAGCCGTCGGTCCACTTTCTGCCTTAAGGCCGAATACGAGTTTCATCGTAGCGGCGGAAGGTCGGAGTACACGTGCTGCGGGAGAGCTGGCTCTCGCTGATGCGCTGCAGGCGGTAGGTGTATGTCTCCTTCACCGCGCCGCTCACGATCTCTTCGACTCTTGCTATTCGCCGACGAAGGACTCATCTGGTGATTTGATGAAGCCGCGAGTAAGCGGACGCAATCCGCTTTTCCTCCGTCATCGATGGATACCATTATCCGTACGTTCCCTTGTGGTTGGTCGTCCCAGAATGCTTGGACCCTCCCGCCTGAGGGCCCTTGAATCTCGGGCGCCTGTATGATCCTCCGCTCGACAAGCCGTTTCAATTCTGAATACGGATGCGCCCTAAGCTTACCGACGTGCCCGTCCAAGACTTTGTTCGCCTCCCCTATGTCCATATCTTCCTCCCCGTTTCCCCTCCATCGATCAACGATTGTCGCTGTTACAGCAGTAGTCACTTCGCATTGCTACTGGCCAGCTTGCCGCAGCATTCGGGCTGCTCCGGCAGAGTCGAACGGTCCCATCCGCCACCGAGGGCCTGAATCAGCAAGACCGTGTTCGCCATCCGGCGTCCCAAGATATTGACGGCCGTAACCTCATCTGCAAGCGCGGCACTTTGCGCAGTGATCACTTCGAGATAACTTGTGACCCCGCCCTTGTAGCGAGTGACGGAAAGGTCCAGCGATTTCTGTGCGGCCACCACCGCTTCATCCTGCACCTTGGCTTCGTTTTCCAGTATTCTCACAGCCGCCAGATTGTCTTCGACCTGCTGGAATCCAGTCAGCACGTTTTCCCGATAAGTGGCGACTTGAAAGTCATAAGCCGCACGCGCCTGATCGTTGAGGGAACGGCGTCTCCCGCCGTCGAAAACCGTTTCCACGGCAGACAGTCCCAGAGACCACAGTCCGCTCGGACCGTTTATGAGGGTCGTGATGGCGGAGCTTCCCAATCCTCCGGAAGCACCTAGACTGATCAGCGGGTAGTACGCTGACTTCGCAACTCCGATCTGCGCATTGGCGGACGCTACGCGCCGCTCTGCAGCCGCGATATCCGGACGCCTCTCCAGCAGGTCTGACGGCACGGAGACAGGAACGTGTGGAGGTGGTGCGGTTAGAGGCAACGGAGGAAGACTGAACTGAGCAGGAGGTTTCCCGATCAGAATCGCAACTGCGTGCTCGTACTGTGCACGCAGCACGCCCACATCAATCGCCGCGGCCCGAGTGGTTTGTAATTGAGTCTTCGCCTGCTCGACCTCCACCTCCGAACCAATCCCTCCCTGGAAGCGGCTTTCATTCAATTCCAGGGCTTGCTCGTACTGCTTAACGGTGGCATTTAGAAGTTGTTCCTCGGCATCCAGGCTGCGGGCCTGAAAGTAGTCAAGAGCCAGATCCGCATGCATGCTCAAGTTGACCGTAGCCAGGTCGGCTGCGCTGGCTTGCGCCTGTTCTCGATAGGACTCCACATTTTTTCGAACTCGTCCCCAAACGTCCGCCTGGTAGGAGAAGTCGAATGGCAGCACAAAGTTGTTGTAGGTTGCACCACGCAAGTTTGAACTGGTAGGAGTATTGGCAGAGATCCGCGTGCGAGTCGCAGACGGCCCGACCGTCACGGTCGGATAGTAGTCAGCCCGGTAGTAGCGAAGAACCGCCCTCGCTTGCTGGAACTGGGCCTCGGCTGCCTTCAGGTTTTGATTGCCTACATTGACTTGCTGCTCGAGCTCATCAAGCTGTGCATCTTGAAAAATCGTCCACCACTGGCCGCCAAGGTTCTGGTCATTCGGTTGGGCGGGCCTCCAATCGCCCATCTCTTTATAGGCGACAGGCGCCTGCACCACAGGAGGGTGGTACTTGGGTCCGACCGCGCATCCGGTCGATTGGAGCACCGCTATCGCCAGCAGACCGTATATCCAGAGCGCTCGCCGCGGGTTTTCGAACAGAACGATTTCTCGAAGCCGTTTCATTTGGTATCTCCCGGCAGTGTTGCCTGAACGATTTGGACTGCCTGCCCGGAAACGATTGAGTCGGGCGGATTGATGATGACCTGATCCTCCGGCTTCAGTCCGGCAACGATCTCGATCTGATTACCGAAATCGTGTCCCGCAGTCACGGCGGTGAGCGCGACTTTGCCGTCTTTCACAGTAGCGACGTGTAATCCCTCGGAGCGGAATATCAGAGTATTCACCGGAAGCAGGAACGTGGAAGCCTGCGCCGGAACCGCAAGGTGAACCTCTGCATAGGAGCCGCTGAGGAGCGTTCCTGAGGGATTGTCCACATCGATCTCAACCAGCAAGGTGCGAGTTGTCACATTGATGGCTTCGGCAGTGCGCACCAGTTTTCCCTGAAACTTGCGCCCTGGAAACTCAGCGAGAGTGAGATCCGCAGTCATCCCGGTTTTGGTCCCTTGCGAGTATTCTTCAGGGACGTTTACGTAAACGCGCAACTTCTCAGATTGAGCGATGTGAAAGAGATCGGTCTTCACTCCCGTACCACTCCCTGAATTAATGAGATCGCCGATATCGGTGTTGCGCGCCGTAATCACACCATCGAACGGCGCGTAGATTTTTTCGAAAGACGTGAGAGCCGAATACTGCTCTACGGCTGCCTTGTCTGCTTCGACGATGGACTTGTTTGCGTTGTAGGTACCGACCGCGTTGTCGACGTCCTGTTGAGACACGGCATTACTCTGCAAGAGTCCCTGATACCTGTTTTTGGTAACGGAAGCGAGCTCTAGATTTGCCTGCGCGGTCAACAGGTTGCTGCGAGCTTGCTGGAGTTGCTGGTCAACCTCCGGTGTTTCGATGACGGCGAGAAGCTGACCCTTTTTGACATGCGCCCCAATGTCGAAATACCACTTCTTTAGATAACCATTCGTACGGGAGTAAATGGGTGAATTAATGAATGGCTGCACGTTGCCGGGCAGGATGATTTCGTCGGCTGGCGCGGTTTGTTTCGGCAACACAACCGACACGGCGGGGAGGGCCGCCTGAGCGGTCTCCGTGTTGAGAGCAGTCCGGGCGTTGACACGGGACCAGATGCCGGAAACCAAGAGGGCGGCAACTGTAATCGCTGCAATAGCGAGAAGCAGCCATGATTTGCGCGAGCGCATCCCTCCCTTCACGTCATTCAAGGGGAGGGTTTGCTCGCCGGTTTGTTGTCTCTCTTCAGTTTGAATCATAAATAACTCCATACGCCTTGATGTCTAGCCCCCTTGTTCCTGGGCCGAATGCCGGCGTGAACTTTGTAAAACGCTGAACAATGCCGGAACAAAAAGCAATGTCGAAGCTGTCGCGAAAATCAGCCCGCCGATGACCGCGCGGCCAAGGGGGGCATTCTGCTCACCGCCGTCGCCGAGTCCGAGAGCCATGGGCACCATGCCGATGATCATGGCCAGCGCCGTCATCAGCACCGGGCGAAAACGCGTGAACCCTGCTTCCAGTGCGGCGCTCACAGAATCCATTCCTTCCGCCATTTTTTCTGTGGCGAAGCTCACCACCAGGATGCTGTTTGAAGTTGCGACGCCCATGCACATGATGGCTCCCATCAACGCCGGCACGCTTAGATTTGTGTGCGTCATAAACAAGAACCATGCAATTCCAGCGAGTGCCGCGGGCAGAGCGGAAATCATGATGAAAGGATCGAGCCAGGACTGGAAGTTGACAACGATCAGCAGGTATATCAGCACAATCGAGAACACCAGTCCGCCGAGGAGGCCGATGTAGGAAGCACGCATCGTCTGCACCTGCCCGCGGACAACAACCCGAGAGCCGCGGGGCAATTGGTTGCGCGTTGCGTCAATGATCTTGTTGATATCGCCGGCCACGCCGCCGAGGTCGCGCCCCGCGACCGAGCCAAAGATGTCAATGACCGGCGCAACGTTGTAGTCGGAAACCACGGCCATTCCTGCTCCGCGCTGTGTGGAGACCAGGCTGGCCATGATCGATGGCGGAGCATTTGGATCCGTGCCTGTGATCGGAATGTTCTCCACATCCTGTAATGTGTCGGTGCGATATTGCGGCGTCTGGGTCGCGATTTGATAGCTGACATGATTGTTTGGGTCAAGCCAGAACGAAGGCGAAGTCTGGAAACTGCCGCTCAGCGACACCAGCAGGTTTTGCGCGACGTCGTGGGCCGTGAAGCCAAGTTGCTCCGCTTTGGTGCGCTCTACCCTCAGGCGTAAATAGGGCTGATCGAAAGGCTGCTGAATCCGCAGATCAGTCGCGCCGGAAACATATCTCATTCTCGCGAGCAGCGCATCCGCATATGCCCGGTTCCCCTGCAAGTCATTTCCTACGACCTGAACATCGATGGGGGCTGGCAATCCAAAGTTCAGAATCTGCGCCACCATGTCCGCTGGCAAGAAAGAGAAGGTAACGCCAGGAAACTGTTTTGGGAGTGCTAGACGAAGCTGGTGAATGTAGTTGTCCGTGGGATGGTGCTTCGCCGATAAGGTCACGAGAATGTCCGCATCCGACGTTCCGACCGGCGCCGAATTGCTGTACGAGAGATTGATGCCGCTATAAGGCAGGCCAATGTTGTCAATGATGCTTTGCACCTCGGCTGCCGGAATCTCCTTTCGAATCGACTGCTCAATCTGATCGCAAAGGTTGGCCGTCTCTTCAATTCGCATTCCTGTAGGAGCGCGCATGTGAAGTTTGAAAGTGCCGCTGTCCACGCTGGGAAAGAAATCCCTGCCCAGCCAGGGAATCAGAACGACTAGAGAGCCGATACAAAACACGAAGAACGCAATCAGAAAAACAAGCCGGTGATGCAGGCAGACTTCCAGCAGTCCGCGAAAGCTGTGACGAAGTCTTTCGAACGCCTCTTCAAATCGCTTTTGAAGGCGTACCAGCGGATTGCGGCTGGGGACGTCTCCGGCTGCTTTCTTTTCTCCCCGCAACAAGTACTTGGCCATTGTCGGAACGATGGTCCGCGAGAGAAAATACGAAGCCAGCATGGCGAACACCACCGCTTCGGCGAGCGGCACAAACAGGTATCGCGCCACGCCCGACAGTAAGAACATCGGCGCAAACACAATGCAGATCGAGAGCGTGGAGACGAAGGCGGGGGTCGCAATCTGCGACGCACTGTCCAGAACAACTTCGTCCAGATTTTTCTCCGGTTCCGCCTCCCGGTTGCGATTAATGTTTTCGACTTCGACCGTGGCATCATCAACCAAGATACCAACCGCCAGCGCTAGTCCACCGAGCGTCATGATGTTAATTGTTTGTCCGATCGCGCTGAGCGCGATGATCGAGGTCAGGATCGCCAGGGGAATCGAAGTGGCGATGATCACAGTGCTTCGCCAACTTCCCAGAAATGTCAGAATCATGAAAGCGGTCAGGCACGCGGCAATCAGTGTTTCCCGAACCACTCCACTGATCGCACCCCGTACAAAAATCGATTGATCCGCTAGCGGCGCTATCTGCAGCTGAGGTGGAAGCGTAGCCTTGATTTGGGGCAGAAGGGCCTTGATTCCCGAAATCACATTCAACGTTGAAGCATTTCCCGCCTTTTGGATCGTCAACAATACGGAGCGCTGCCCGTTGACGCGCACGATATTAGTCTGCGGCGGAAAGCCATCGCGTACCCACGCAACATCCTTCATGTAGATCGTGGTGCCGCCAACGGTCTTGACCGGAATTCGGTTCAGGTCCGCTATTGTCTGCGGGGCTGCGTTTTGAATGGCAACATCGTATTCTTTGGAGCCGATCTTGGACGTTCCCGTAGGCAGGACCAGGTTCTGCACGCTGATCGCATTCACTACATCCAGCGGAGATAGTCCCTTCGACTGCAAGGCGGTCGTATTCAGATCCACTTGTACCTGGCGTTGCTTGCCGCCATAGGGATAGGGTACCGAAACTCCAGGCACTGTAATGATCTGGGTCCGAATAAAATTCAAGCCATAATCGTTGAGTTGCTGCTCCGATAGATTTTGTCCCGAGAGAGCCAACTGAAGGACAGGCACGCTGGATGCGCTATAGGCAAGAATAAGAGGCGGCGTCGTTCCCGCAGGCAACTGCTTGAGTTGGGTCTGAGAAACCGCCGTAACCTGCGCAATCCCTTGCTGGATGTTCGCGCTCGGCTGCAGGAACACTTTTACAACCGCGATTCCATAGAGCGACTGCGACTCGATGTGTTCGATATTATCGACGGTGGTGGTAAGGTTACGCTCCGTAATAGTAACGATCCGGTCGCTCATGTCTTGCGGGACGAGACCGTTATAGTTCCAGATGATGCTGACGACCGGGATGTCGATAGTGGGGAAAATGTCGGTCGGAGTGCGAACGATCGCGAGTCCCCCCATAATCAGGATCAGTATGCTCATCACCACGAAGGTGTAGGGGCGGCGTAGGGCTAGTCGAACAATCCACATAAAGGTTCTCTTCGCTCGTTAAAGAAAAAGGCACGCCGCATACCAAACGGCGGCTAATGATCAACGTCTGTATTTTCAGCAACCTGGGATCAAATGCCTGGTTGGAACGCCTGGTGAGGCTCAAAACGGAAGTCCCGCGATTGACGCCGAGTCCGCATTTCGACAGGACTCTTCGGTTCGCTGGCCTAACTTGGTGTGGGTGAGCGGCGTAACTTCGCGCATCGCTTTCTAATCGCATCCGAACTCAGGGCGCCGGTAAAGCACTCTGAACTCTGTCGAAGCGTCTCTGGGCGGGCACTCCGTCAGCCTATTGACGTTGTCGATCCTAATCTGGCCCGGCGTGGCACACCTGCAAACCTGTGAACTGGAAGAACTAAACGCAGTTTTCCTTGTCGCGAATATTTGGAAATGCAAATGCATCCCTGACATTAGAAAAGGAGATCCACATGAACCAAGTACGTCGTACAGCAGTTTGCACTCTGTTTGCCTTGGCGGTGGTGGGAGCGGCATTGGCCCAGCACGTCAAAACCGATTTTGATCACCAAGCGAATTTTGCCCGGTACAAAACCTATTCATGGCAGGAAATCAAACCCCCGAACTCTTTGTGGGACGACCGCATCAAGAATGCGGTGGATGCCCAATTGGCGGCCAGGGGCTGGACCAAGGTGGCGAGCGGCGGCGATGTGGCCGTGGTCGCGATCAAGACAACGCAGACCCAACGAACGCTTCAGACATTCTATGATGGCTTCGGTGGCGGATGGCGTTGGCGGGGATTCGGAGGAATGGGCGAAGCTACGACCACGGAGCAGGACTACAAGGAAGGAACTTTGGTTGTCGACTTGTATGACGCCAGGACGAAGGAGTTGATTTGGCGCGGCAGTGCTGAAGACACGCTCTCCAATAAGGAAGCGAAGAACGAAAAGAACCTGGACAAGGGGGTAGCGAAGATGTTCAAGAAATTCCCTCCAGATGCAGCGAAAGGTTAAGCAATTTTTGCATGCGCAAGTCGCTCGATTGGAATTTCAGGCAGTGTCTGAACACATTTCAGACACTGCCAAACTTTAAAAGGAGATTGAAATGCAAACTCGAAAACTTGGCAACTCTGATCTGAACATCACTCCGGTTGGCTACGGCGCCTGGGCTGTCGGCGGGTCAGGCTGGCAGTTTGGCTGGGGATCGCAAGACGATGGCGACTCTGTCGCTGCGATTCATCGCTCCCTCGAACTTGGGGTCAACTGGATCGATACTGCGGCAGTCTATGGCATGGGACACTCCGAAGAAATCGTCGCGCGCGCGCTCAAGAGCTGGTCTGGGCCACAGCCGTATGTATTCACTAAGTGTGGCTTGCGCTGGAATACGGAGGGTGAGGTGCGGAAAGTATTGAACGCCGATTCGATTCGACGTGAAGTCGAAGACAGCCTCCGCCGCCTTGCTATCGATGTGCTTGATCTCTACCAGATCCACTGGCCTCCGGATCCTGATTCACCGCAACTCGAGGAAGGTTGGTCCACACTGGCCGACCTAAGACGTGAAGGCAAGGTACGGTGGATCGGGGTATCCAACTTCAACGTCGACCAACTGCGTCGCGCCCAGGCCATTGCCCCTGTCACATCGTTGCAGCCGCGCTATTCATTGGTGCACCGCGAGGTGGAAGATGACATTCTGCCCTATTGCCTAAACGAAGGAATTGGAGTCATCGTCTATTCCCCGATGGCTTCCGGCCTGCTGACCGGCGGCATGACTCGCGAGCGCGCGGCCACGCTGCCCAAGGACGATTGGCGCAAGAATCATCCCGACTTTACCGAGCCAGCTCTCTCTCGCAACCTAGTGCTCGTGGAGCGCTTGCGGCAGATTGCCAAGCGACACAACCGATCCATTGGCGAGGTAGCAATTGCATGGACTCTGCACCATCCGGCAGTGACTGGCGCTATCGCCGGAGCGCGCAATGCCAGGCAGGCCGAAGGCGTCATGCGGGCTGGCGACCTGCGCCTCAGCAATGAAGCACTGAACGAGATCGAACCTTTTTTTGCCGAGATGACGGCTTAACGTACTTGAAGAGAATCTTTGCCATCATTCCCTCGTCTTCGTGATTGAGCAGATGACAATGGAAGACCGCCGTCCCCTTGATGATTGGGTTCGTGAAGTCACGATGACCGCCAAACGGAACAGTCGCACCTATGTTGATGGGATGCAGTTTCGGTTCACAATGGGCCAGTGCTCATAAGTACCGGCGGGCGCTGGTCATGGGACTCGCATCCGGCACATAGTTGCTCCCATTAATATAGAAGCCGTTCTTGCGCAGCATCATGCTCGATGGGCGCACTTTCGATCAGTAGGTTCCTTGCCATCGTTCCTTGTCGTCACGGACTCGTCGGGTCACGGGTTTCGTACTCCCTCTGGGTGGCCGCATGCGAGGCGACAGCCCACAACCGCACACTGCGAGCTTGCTTCAGGAAGCCAGCGTGGCAATTCCGTTGAGCTCCAGATATTCTGCCTCGCTTAATTGCAGTGACGCGGCGCGCACATTCTCCTCGAGATGAGCAATCGAAGCAGTCCCGGGGATGGGCAGCATAACCGGGGACCGTTTGAGCAACCAAGCTAGTGCAATCTGGATGGGTTTGACCTTGCGAGCATGCGCAATCCTCTCCAGCAGCCTCCCCGCAACTTTCCCAGCCCCCAGAGGGAACCACGGGATGAACGCGATTCCGTTGTGTTCGCAATAGTCCACGACGTTGTCCCATTCACGATCGGCAAAACTGTAGCGGTTCTGCACCGACACGATGGGTACGGTCTTCCGCGCGCGCTCGATGTGTTCCACCGTTACGTTAGACAAGCCAACCAGGCGGATCTTCCCTTCTGATTGCATGTTGGCCAGGGTTTCAATCGATGCATCGAGAGGCACCACCGGATCGGGTACGTGCAGTTGGTAGACGTCGATCCGGCCGAGGCGCAGTCTCTTCAGGCTGCCTTCCACCGCCTCGCGCAAGTGCGCCGGGCGGGCATCGTGGGTCCACTGGTTCGGACCGGGGCGATTCCATCCGCCCTTGGTCGCGATGACAAGGTCCTTGGGGTACGGGGCCAGCGCCTCGGCGATCAACTCTTCGTTGACATGAGGACCGTACGAATCAGCGGTGTCAATAAAGTTGACGCCAAGCTCAACGGCCCGGCGAAGAACGGCAATTGCGGCCGCACGATCCTTCGGTGGCCCCCAGATTCCGTCGCCCGTCAGGCGCATGGCTCCAAAGCCTAGGCGGTTGACAGTGAGCTCACCACCGAGGGTAGTCGTTCCCGCGCTGGCGGCCGACAGACTTGTTGCTTTCTCGGTTTTCTTCTTCATAATTCATTCTCCAAGACACCTTCCGTTGGTTTGATGGTGGAAGTTGTATTCGGCCTCAGTTTTCCTACGGCAGAGAGCCGGGGCATTACTCCGCAGGGCGCCAATCCGAACTGCGCACGCTTACACCCGGCGCGACCGTCGTCGTGTCAGACCCGAGGTCCTTTTCGAAAACTAGGCCCTTCTGCGAGACGATGAACGTCTTGACCCCAGACGACCGGTAGTCCGCGGGATACGCCACCAAAGCAACAACGCCCCTCTGCTTGCCTCCGGAAACATAGCTGTGCGTCCCGGCCGCAGGAGTTCCATTCACGATTCGAAAGTAGTAGCCGTGGAAGGGAGCGGAGCTGTTGCTGTCGGAATTCGTTGTACGGGCAGCAACAAGGCTTTGGGCGAATCGGGTGATCGGGTCTTCGCTGGTAGCTTTGTCTTCGTTCCTGGCGTTGTCTTCCTTCTCTGTCATTGCGAATTCCTCGCACACTGCAATCGCCGTAGCCTCGTTCTCTCCGATTCTCCGGAACCTGATTTCTTCCATACCGGTCTCGGAATCGAAGTACCACACGCCATTCCTTGATGCCAGCGGAATCGGGAAAGGCCAGTTTTCGGCGCCGATGTACAGCACCGTGCTGCCGTCATCTTCTCGAACCAGACGGTGCATCTCCTGATACTTCTTGGTGAACTGCTCGCGTTCGAGTTTGTCCTTGACTTCGTCGCTCGACGAAGTGACTTCCTTCCCGGCGCCGACGATGGCCTCCAAAGCAGCCCCATCTCCCTTTTGTGCAGCCTCAAACAGGGCGTTAATTGCTTCCGCCGGAGACGAGAAAGTTCTTTGCTGTGCGCCCTGAGCAACGCTTGATCCGGCGAAGCCCGCTACCAGCAGCAGAAGGCCAACCAGCAGCAGCACGAAGACGGTGGATGCGAAACCCCAGGCTAGTCTTACTGTGAATGTTTCAAGCTCCATATTATTCTTATTGGTGTGCATGAGTTTTTCCTCCATATCATCAGTCTCGTTTTGTAGCACTGAACCGAATTACCGGCGACCGCCTCCTCCTCCGTGAAAGCCTCCGCCCCCGTGGAAACCTCCACCTCCGTGGAAGCCTCCGCCAAAGCTGGACCGCCCGCGAGAGGAGAAGCCACTTGCGACGCCGCCGTGATTAAAGCCGCTGAATGCACTGGAGTGTGTACCGGACTGCCCGTGTGGCGATGCAAACCCGTGCTGGGCACCCGCGAATCCTCTTCGTCCTCCGCCATGAAATCCGCCGGCGTGATTGATGTTGTTGCGATTGACGAAGATTCTGCTGTGGGACTCGTAGTGGTGGTGGTCGAAACGAATATCGTGGTGGTGCCAGTCGTATCCCCAGTGGTGCCAGCCCCAGCCAAATCCACCAAAGAAGCCGATTCCAAAGCCGAAGCCAAACGCAATTCCCGGACCGGCAAGATACAGTCCTGGATACGAATACCAGCCCGGCCAGATCCCGATGGGTTCTCCATACGCCAGCCATGGGTCATACTCAGGCACATAAACAACCTCAGGCTCAGCCGGCTCGATCACAATGGTTTGCCCCTGCTTGCTCACCTTTTCTTGCGACGTGCTCTTCAAGTTTCCTGCCTTCTCTGCACGGTCGCGCATTAGCTGAACAGCGTTCATCACGTCTTGCTGTTGGTTGACGTAGGCATCGCCCAGCGACGAGGTCCACGAGAGATTCTTGTCCATGTTTGCGAGCACCGAGGGAAACTCCACAAGGGCCTTCACGCTCGGATCCCAGGGCTGCTTATCGACTTCTTTTCCGAGTTCTTCGCCCTTCAGGTCGGGATGTTGTTGCAGCCACCGGTCCGCTTCCACAATCTGGTCGGGATAAGTCGCCGCCGCGAGGATCTGCGCCACCAGAGCATCCGGATACAATGCGATCGGAGCCACGAGTTGCTGCAACTGTTCCGGCATCTGTTGCGCCGCTTGAACCGGAGTTGGAGACTGAGCCGGTGCTGCGGACTGACTCGCCTGGGCGGTGAGTCCTGAAGGCGCAGTAGCCAGCGCAAGGCACCAGGAAAGCAATAGCGATAAACTCTGTTTTAAGATTTTCATGATCAGTTCTCCTTTGACGGGGACCCTATCCCTGCTTCGGCTCCGCCTGTTCTGTTGTTATCAACCGGCCAGATCGGCGGCGCTTCGAGACGCAACGTAACGAAATGTGAGCGGACACAGCGCGTGGTCGCATTGACACGCAATTTCCACGTTGTCACTGCCTGCGGCGCGACACGCTTGCCCGCAGTATTCGTCTCCATTTGCCACGTCGCAAAGGCATGGTATGTGCGCGCACTTTTTCGTCTCACGATTCGCCATTTTCAATTCCGTCCTTTCGAGCGCCGTGTTCTCCGAACGCAAACGCTCCTTGTATTCGTGACGTAGCGCCGTTCTCTACACCGATCGAGCCGCTTGAGGGGAGCCCTCGCAACGGTGAGTTCTCGGCGCCTACGTCTTTCCTGTCAATTGCATGCAGCTCGCCAAACGCTGCGGTGTCGCTAAGCCGCTGCTTTCCAAGGTCGTTCGGGAAGCTACGCGAAGAAGCCGACTGTCCCTAAATGTCGGCGGGAGGATGGGGTGTCGGCATTTGGACGGGTCACAAACGGATCTAACCATCAAGTCCTCCGAGCACGTAGTGATGACACTTGAACCCCGGTTTCGGGACGGAGGCTACTGCGCTATCATGTCTTCCAAGAACTGCCGTGAACTTGATTGGCTCGTACAACTACGCGCTCGTGGCGCTTTCGGTGTTGATCGCCATGTTTGCGTCGTACGCCGCATTGGATCTCGCAGGTCGCGTAACGGCTGCGGCCGGTTGGGTTCGTGCGGGTTGGCTGCTGGGCGGGGCCGGTGCGATGGGGACTGGCATCTGGTCCATGCATTACATCGGGATGCTGGCGTTTATCCTGCCGATTCCCGTGGCCTACCATTGGCCGACCGTTCTGCTGTCACTGTTTGCCGCCATTCTCGCGTCGGTCATTGCTCTGTACGCGGTGAGCCGACGCAAAATGGGTGCGCCCCGAGCTGTCGTGGGAAGTGTCCTGATGGGCGCGGGTATCGCGAGTATGCATTACATCGGCATGGCTGCGATGCGTTTACCGGCTATATGCCACTTTAATTCCTTTCTCGTCGTCCTGTCCGTCGTGTTCGCGGTTCTGATTTCTCTCGCCGCGCTATGGATTGCCTTTCACTTCCGAGATAAGAAAACGGGGATCGGCCGGGAAAAGTTAGCGGGAGCCGTCGTGATGGGTGCTGCGATCCCCGTCATGCATTACACCGGCATGGCCGCCGCCAGTTTCACACCCTCGGGCGTGCCGGCGGACCTGTCTCACGCCGTAAGCATCTCCGCACTCGGCACCGGCGGAATTGCCGCCATGACCTTTATCGTCCTCGGGCTGGCTCTGCTGACGTCCTGGGTAGATCGGCGATTCGCTGCCCAGACCTTGGAACTGCAGGAAGCGAAGCTGCAGCGAAGCGAGGCGTACTTGGCGGAGGCGCAGAGGCTCACGCACACAGGGAGTTGGGCGTGGCGGGTAGCGGGAAGAGACGCCTTGCATCTGTCCGAGTAATGGTACTGCATTTATGGCTTCGATCGGGAAAATGGCCCGCCGGGTTGGGAAGAAAGGCTGCAGCGCGTTCATCCGGAGGACCGAGCCAGGTGGCAAGGGACAATCGATCGAGCAATCGCTGAAAAGTCGGAGTATGAAGTGGAATTCCGAATCCTTCTTCCAGACGGCTCTGTCAAACACATTCACACCGTCGGCCATCCTGTTTTGAACGCATCCGGAGAGTTGATGGAATTCGTGGGGAGCTCGACGGACATCACCGATCATAAGCTGGCCGAAGAAGCGCTTAGCCAGGCGCAGGCGGATCTCGCACACGTCAGCCGCGTGACCACCATGGGAGAGTGGACTGCCTCTCTGGCGCACGAAGTGAATCAACCCATTGCCGCCGCCGTCACCGACGCCAATACCTGCTTACGGTGGCTTACGCGCGATGAACCCGATGTGGAAGAGGCCCGCCAGGCCGCGTCGAGAACCGTCAAAGACGTAACCCGTGCTGGGGAAATCATCAGTCGGATCCGCCTGGTCTTCAAGAAAGGTACTCCGCAGCGGGCGTTAGTTGATGTAAACGAGGTCATTGGAGAAATGATCGTCCTTTTACGCAGCGAGGCCACGCGGCACTCCATATCATGCCGGACGGAATTGGCGGAACATCTTCCCCAAGTCATGGCAGACCGCGTCCAATTGCAGCAGGTGCTGATGAACCTCATGCTCAACGGCATCGACGCAATGAAAGAGGTGGATGGGACCCGCGAGCTAATCATCTGCTCCCAGCGAGCCGAAGACCGACAATTAATGGTCTCTGTCAGCGATAGCGGCGTGGGGCTTCCCCCGCAGCAAGCAGATCGGATCTTTGATGCGTTCTTTACCACCAAACCTCAAGGTACCGGCATGGGACTTAGGATCAGCCGTTCCATCGTGGAATCGCATGGTGGCCGCTTGTGGTCGGTGGACAACTCTCCCCGCGGCGCCATCTTTCACCTCACCCTGCCCATCAAAGCCGAGGCGAGTGAATGACGCCTACAGCCGTCCCCACGGTATTTGTCGTCGATGATGATGACTTGGTACGTGCCTCTATCCAAGGGATGCTGAAGTCGGTTGGCTTGCGGTCTGAGACCTTCGGAACCGCGCAAGAATTTCTGCGCAGCAAGCGGCCGGACGGGCCCAGCTGCCTGGTTCTGGACATAAGACTTCCTGGAGTTAACGGTCTGGATTTTCAGCACCAGTTGGTTGACGCGGGCATCCGAATTCCTGTGATCTTCATTACCGGTCATGGAGATATTCCGATGACGGTG